>Ga0129307_1000586_pt1 | contig 53490 bp, 40 predicted proteins | sample P1105metagenome_FD_94437 | JGI IMG/M metagenome (GOLD analysis project Ga0129307, IMG submission 94437) | Capybara group fecal microbial communities from Wisconsin, USA - P1105 metagenome | ecosystem: Host-associated > Mammals > Digestive system > Large intestine > Fecal | place: USA: Wisconsin... | reverse complement strand
GTCTGGATGTGGTGCCTATCGTGATGATGGCCGAGATCTTTATGGGTATCTATTTCAATCTGTCGTTCTGGTATAAACTTATTGACAAGACCATCTATGGGGCCTGGTTCTCGTTGGCAGGCTGCGCCGTACTCCTGGCTGTGAACATCATCTTCATCCCCAAGATTGGCTATTGGGCCTGTGCCTGGGGAGGACTGGCCGGTTATTTCACCTCTATGACACTGAGTTACTTCGTAGGCCAGAAGAAGAACCCCATCCCCTATTCCATCAAGGACATAGTCATTTACTTCATTTCCTCTATGGTCCTGTTTGGTTTGATGAAGTGGTTCGCCCGCAATACGGAATGGCCAGAATGGGCCTTATTCCTCATCAACAACGTCCTGATCCTGGGCTTTGTCTTCAGAATCATCAAGAGCGACCTACCACTGAGTCAGATTCCCATCATTGGAAAGAAATTCAAGAAAACTAAATAAGATATGAAGAAACTATTGTTTACGCTTTTGGCCACTTGCGCCCTATCATCAGCAAAGGCGGATGAGGGTATGTGGACATTGTATAATCTGCCAAATGCCGTCTATGAGACCATGCGGATGGAGAATTACGAACTGCCCTACGGTGCTCTGTACGAGGGCGAAGACGCCATCAAGAATTGCGTGGTGAACTTCGGTGGTTACTGCTCTGGTGTGGTCGTATCTCCCGACGGACTGGTGTTCACCAACCACCACTGCGGCTTCGAGTCCATCCGTTCACACTCCACTGTAGAACACGACTATATGCTCAACGGTTTTGTGTCGAACAGCTTTGAGGAGGAACTGCCCAACCAGAACCTCTTCGTGTCGTTCATGGTGGAACAGAAGGATATCACCCCCATGCTCGACTCCTTGGGCATCAATCAGATGAGCAGCGACAAGCGTTACCTGTTCCTTGACTCCTTGGAGAACGCCATGCTGAAGGAGATTGAGAAACAGGACTCTACCTTGCGCGTGGAGATCAAGCCCTTTTACGAGGGTAACCAGTACTATCTGACCACCTATCGCGACTACCATGACGTACGTTTGGTGTTCGCCCTACCCAAGTCGATGGGTAAGTTCGGCGGTGAGACCGACAACTGGATGTGGCCGCGCCAGACCTGCGATTTCAGCGTCTTCCGCATCTATGTCGATCCAAAGACGGGCGGTCCGGCGAAGTATTCGAAGGACAATGTGCCGATGAAGCCAAAGAAATGGGCACCTGTCTCACTGCAGGGTTACGTGCCTGGCTCGTTCTCAATGACCATTGGCTACCCTGGCAGCACCAGCCGCTATCTGTCGAGTTACGGCATCAAGGAGCGTCGTGATGCCCAGAACACACCGATGTACCAGACACGCGAGGTGAAGCAGGCCATCATGCTCCGTCACATGCGCGCCGACGAAGCCGTGCGCATCAAGTACGACTCAAAATACGCGAGCAGTTCAAACTACTGGAAGAACTCCATTGGCATGAACAAATGTATCGACAGCATCGGCCTCATCCAGCAGAAAGCACAGTTTGAACAGAAGATCCGTCAGTGGCAGGACTCCACGGGCTTCCTAAAGGGACAACTCGATTTCGACGTGCTAAACAGACTCTATCAGAAGCGCTTTGCCGCCGTGCGCGCCCTGACCTACTATAACGAGACCTTCGGCCGCCGCAATACCGACGAGATGACGCGCCGCGCCCTCCGCGTGCAGAACGGCGCCATCATCAACGGCAAGGACGGCAAACCCAAGACCTATTATATAGAGTTCAAGGACAACAGCGACACGTGGGACTACGACACCGACCGCGAGATCATCGCTGCCCTGCTGAAGCACTACCGCGAGAAGGTGGAAATCAAGTATCAACCCGACTTCTACAACGTTATCGACCATGACTTCAAGGGCGACTACCAGAAGTTCGTGGATCATATCTACAAGAAGTCGAAACTGATGAAAAGCGACAAGAAGATCTACATCAACAAGAAGAGTTATCACCGGGATCCCGGTGTAGTGTATGGTGAGAGCGTGAAGAGTGCGCAGGCTGATATCGTCCTTGATCTGGAGGCTGTTTCCGACAGCATCGACATCCTGGAGCGCTACCTCTGCGCCGCCAAACTGCGCATGGAGGAAGACATGCCCAACTACAGCGATGCCAACTTCACCATGCGCCTCTCTTACGGTCAGGTAGGCGAATATCTGCTCGGAGGACAGCCTTCAGGTTACTATACCGAGGCCAGCAGTATGGTGAAAAAGATGGAACAGGGAGAGAAGGGTGTCATTGACTACGAGGCAGAGCCTATCATGAAGGAACTGCTCTCGAAACAGGACTTCGGCAAATACACCGACAAGACCACAGGTAAGATGCACCTCTGCTTCCTGTCGAACAACGACATCACGGGCGGTAACTCTGGTTCACCGATGTTCAACGGCAAGGGCGAACTCATCGGTCTGGCCTTCGATGGCAACTGGGATTCTCTGAGTTCTGATATCTTCTTCGACTCACAACTGGCCCGTTGCATCGGTGTCGATATCCGCTATGTGCTCTATATGATGGAGTCGTGGGGCAAGGCCGACCGTCTCCTTAAGGAAATCAACGCACAATAGATATCCCCTATTCCTTAAATCATCCGGCTGATTTCTTCAATGGAATCAGCCGTTATTATGTAATTTCGCCAATCCCCTCGGATCATCCCTTTTACTTGCAAATCCTCAAGCATCGCAATGAGCGTATCCCAAAAACCCTTCATATTATAAAGGATAACGGGCTTCTGATGATAGCCGATAGTGGCCGAGGCCGCAACGGTAAACACCTCGTCGATGGTGCCGATACCACCGGGCAGGGCGATGAACACATCCGCCAGATCCATCATCAGTTGTTTACGGTCGCTCAGGTTATCGCAAGGAATCTCCACATCAACATAGTCACTGGTGCGCCCCGACTTTTCAACAATCATGGGAATGACACCGATGGTACGTCCGCCATGCGCCTTCGCAGCCTTTGCCAATACCTCCATCAGACCTTGGTTCACGCCGCCATAGACGATGGAATGACCTTTATCTGCGGCCCATGCGCCTAACTCCTCTGTCATGGTAAAGAAGTCTGGGTCAATCTGCTGATTTGCAGAACAAAATACACATATCTTCATAACTGCTGCAAAGATACAAATATTTTTTGTATCTTTGCAGCCAAATAGAGGAAATCCGATGAAGACATTTGAAGAATTAGGCGTCAGCGGTGAGATCCGACGCGCCATTGAGGAACTTGGTTTTGTGCAGCCGATGCCAGTACAGGAGGCTGTGATTCCCTATTTGTTGGGGAATCAGCGCTCGAGCTCTGCTCGCTTGCTACCAACGGGACGCAAGAACGACGTCATCGCCCTCGCCCAGACGGGAACGGGTAAGACGGCGGCTTTCGGCATTCCCTTGCTGATGCGTATCGACACCAGCTGGCGCGACACGCAGGCACTGGTGCTCTCGCCGACGCGTGAGCTCTGTCTGCAGATTACCGACGATATCCGTGACTTTGCCAAGTATATGGATGGCGTGCATGTGGAGGCCGTCTATGGCGGTGCCTCCATCGAGCCGCAGATGCGCGCTCTGAAGAAAGGTGTGAACATCATCGTGGCGACACCAGGCCGTTTGGTAGATCTCATGCATCGCGGCTATGCCCGTCTGGAGCAGGTGACGAACATCGTACTTGATGAGGCAGACGAGATGCTGAACATGGGTTTCTCCGACAGTATCAATGAGATCTTCGAGTCGCTGCCAGAGAATCATAACACACTGATGTTCTCTGCCACGATGAGCCGTGAGGTGGAACGCGTGGCCAAGAAGTATCTGCATGACTATCAGGAGATCGTGGTGGGCTCGCGCAACGAGGGTGCTGAGAACGTGAACCACATCTATTATATGGTAAACGCCAAGGACAAGTACCTCGCCCTGAAGCGTATCGTGGATTACTATCCCCGCATCTTCGCCATCATCTTCTGCCGCACGAAGGTGGAGACACAGGAGATTGCCGACAAACTGATCAAGGATGGCTATAATGCAGAATCATTGCATGGCGACCTCTCCCAGCCACAGCGCGATCTGACCATGCAGAAGTTCCGCCAGCACCTGACGCAGTTGCTTGTGGCAACAGATGTGGCGGCCCGCGGCCTCGATGTGGATGACCTGACGCATGTGATTAACTTCGGACTACCCGACGATATTGAGAACTATACGCACCGTTCTGGTCGTACGGGCCGTGCAGGCAAGAAGGGTACCAGCATCTCGATTGTCCATAGTCGTGAGAAGTTCAAGATCCACAATATTGAGAAGGAGATTGGCAAGGAGTTTGTAAAAGCCGAGATACCGTCGGCAGAAGAGATCTGCAAGAAACAGCTTTATAAGGTGATGGACCAGATCGTGAAGACCGATGTCGATGACCAAGAGATCGCCCCCTTCATGCAGGATATCAACCGTTATTTCGAATATATCGACAAGGAGGAACTGATTAAGAAGATTGTCTCATTGGAATTTGGAAAGTTCCTGGCCTACTATGCCGAAGCACCAGAGATTGAGGCAGTTGTTCCTGACAGGAAGGAGCGGAAGCCCCAGAGCGATAAGCAGAAGGTCCAGAACAAAGCGTCGAAAGGCTATCGCCGTCTCTTTATCAACCTTGGTAAGCGCGACGGATTCTATCCTGGCGAACTGATGCAGACACTAAACCGTTTCGTGGGCGGTCGTCAGGAGGTGGGACATATCGACCTGCTCGACACCATCTCGTATTTCGAGGTGCCTGAGAAGGATGCTAAGAAAGTGATGATCCAACTGACAGGTATCCGCTACAAGGGACGTCAGGTCAGGTGTAACGATTCTGAAGACAAGGGCGCAGCCCCAAGTGGCAACGCTAAGAAGAGCCAGTCCAAACGCCAGAGACCATCGGCTCAACCACCTCGTCCGCCGAAAAAGGACGACTGGCGGGATATGATGGAGGATGGTTGGGCCATGCGCAAACCCCGTAAAAAGAAGAAATAGAAAAAGCCTCGCGATTGGCGAGGCTTTTCTATTTTATTTTGCTCCAACTTCATGACAACAGACTGTCGGCTAACTGATCCAACAGCGCCTCATCGGCAGCCTTCATACGAGAGCGGATGGTGACCATCGGCTCTACGATTTCACAATCCTTCAACCCCTCTATCATCGAGCGCATCACCTTGCCTGCCGTAGGCATCCAACTGCCGTTCTCGACGATGCCAAAGCGACGCTTCTGATAGTTCTTGATTTGCAAGTGATAGAGGAAGTCGTGCATCACTGGGAACACGCCTGCGTCGTAACTCGATGCAGCCACTACGACGGTAGGATAACGGAAAGCATCCTCGATGACCTCGGCCATATCGTCACGGCTCAAGTCACTCACCACCACTTTTGGAGCACCCTTTTCACGCAGAATCTCACCCAGACGCTCGGCAGCAGCTGCCGTTCCACCATGGATGCTGGCGTAGGCAATCAGGATACCCTCGCTCTCGGGTTCATACTTGCTCCATGTGTCGTATAACTTGATGGCAGCAGCCAACTGTTCGCCCCAGAGCACAGGACCGTGCAGCGGACAGATGGTCTGGACGTCGAGTGCAGCCAACTTCTTCATCACCGTCTGTACTTGCGAACCATACTTGCCACAGATATTAAAATAGTAGCGGCGCGCCTCGCAGGCCCAATCGTCAGTCTCATTGACCAATGCCCCGAATTTACCGAAGGCATCAGCAGAGAAGAGCACTTTATCCAAACTGTCGTAACTCATGATGACCTCTGGCCAATGTATCATCGCAGCCCCAATAAACTTTAGTTCATGACGACCCAGCGAGAGCGTATCACCCTCCTTGACTGTCATGACACGACCTTCGAAGTTAACGCCCTCGAAGAAATTGGGCAGCATCTTCACGGCCTGAGCGCTACATACAAGCTGTAGGCCTGGATAGGTCTCCAACATCCAAGCAATGAGTGCAGCATGGTCTGGCTCCATGTGGTGAGCCACCAGATAGTCAGGCTGGCGTCCATTGAGTGCGGCCTTCAGGTTTGCCTTCCACTCTTCGCCCTTGCGACGGTCGGCAGTATCTAATACTGCTATCTTCTCATCGTCAATGAGATAGGAATTATAACTCATGCCCTCAGGCACTACATACTGACTCTCAAACAGATCGATATCAAGATCGTCAACACCGATGTACTTAATGGTATCACTTATCATATTCATCATATTTAATTATTCTCTTCCATTTTTCTTCATACAGGCCTCCATCTCACGCTTCTTTCCATCGGCAAAGGACTGATCGACGCTGTTGTGTATGCTCTGACAGACATTCGCAGAGAACTGGGTGGCCTGGTCAATCACCTGATCCCACTGTTCTTCCGACAGACCAGTCTCCAGCATCTCACGGGTAATACCATACTTCATCAGTCCATACACAAAACCGGCATTGAAGTTATCACCAGCGCCGATGGTACTGACGGTCTCAGCCTGTGGCACGGGATATTGCTTGCTCATATTGCCAGCACCTCGCACTTCCAAGGGCTCTGCCCCCTGTGTATAGATAAAATTCTTACAGTAGAAGGATATCTGGGACCGATAGACCTTCTCGGCCTCTGTCAGATCGAACATCACCTCGAAATCCTCACTGCTGCCTCGTATGATGTCGGCATACTCCAGATTCTCCAGGATCGTGGCACGAAGTTTCATCACCTCCCCACGGTGGGAGGAACGGAAGTTCACGTCGTAATAGAGGATGGCCCCCTGTCGATGGGCATACTCTAAGAACGCCTGCATCTGCGGACGAATCACCGGATTGACGGCGTAATAGGATCCGTACATCACGATATCGTCAGGTTGGATGTCGGGAAAGACAAAGTCGAGTTTGTCGTGCGGATGATCCTTATAGAAGATATACTCCGCATCGTTCTGCTCATTGAGAAAGGCCAGGGAGATCGGTGACTTCGCCTCAGGATAGACACTGATATGACTGGCATCAACATGGTTCTCCTCCAAAAACCGGATGATACGCTGTCCCACCCGGTCGTCGCCCGTCTCACTGATAAAGGTTGTATTCAGTCCCGCACGCCCCAAAGAGATGAGGCCGTTGAACATCGAACCACCAGGTACGGCTCCGATGGGCTGGTCGTTCTTAAAAATGATATCGAGAATGGTCTCGCCTATTCCTATGACTTTTCGCATTTGCTTTTGATATTTATGGTTGCAAAGATAATAAAAAAAGTAAAAAGGGAAAAAGGTAAAAAGGTAAAAAAGCATCCACAAAAATATTTTTTAGTAATTTTGCAGCCGAAATGACCAAATACAATACGCATACGCTCGACAACGGTCTCCGTATCATTCACCTGCCCTCGACATCGCAGGTGGTGTGGTGTGGCTATGAAATTGCAGCAGGCTCTCGCAACGAACGGCCTGGCGAAGAAGGACTTGCACATTTCTGCGAGCATATGACTTTCAAGGGTACGGAGCGTCGCAGTGCCCTTCAGGTGATCAACGCCCTGGAGAGTGTAGGCGGTGAACTGAATGCCTTTACCAACAAGGAAGATACCGTATTTTATGCTGCCGTGACGAAGGAGCACTTCACCAAGGCCATCAACCTGTTGACGGACATCGTCTTCCACAGCCAGTATCCCCAGCAGGAAATCGACAAAGAGGTGGAGGTGATCTGCGACGAGATAGAGAGTTACAACGACACACCTGCAGAACTGATCTACGACGAGTTCGAGAACCTGCTCTTCAAGGGGCATCCCCTTGGACATAACATCCTTGGCAAGGCCGAACTGTTGCATACTTTTACAACTGCCGATGCCATCAGATTCACACGTCGCTACTATCGTCCAGACAATGCCGTGTTCTTCGTCTATGGCGATGTGGACTTCAAGCGATTCGTGAAAAGATTAGAGTTTAAAGTTTATGGTTCTTCGCAGAGCGAAACGGAAAAGCCGAGCGTAGAGATGATTACTCCTGCAGCAAACAAATCAACTATAAACAACAAACTATCAACAATCAACAAAGCCATCTGCCGAGAGATCGGTTCCCACCAAGCACATGTGATGATTGGCGCCAAGGCATATTGTTATGACGATCCGAAGCGCATGACGCTATACCTATTAAATAATATAATAGGTGGTCCTGGCATGAATGCCCGTCTGAATCTCTCGCTACGAGAGCGCCAAGGGTTGGTCTATACCGTTGAGAGTTCAATGGCAACCTACTCAGATACTGGCGTATGGAGCGTTTACTTTGGTTGCGACCATCACGACGTGAATCGTTGTCTGCGACTGGTGCGACGAGAGTTAGATCGTATGATGCATCCGCTTTCCGCCTCGCAACTCTCTGCCGCCAAGCGTCAGTTGAAAGGGCAGATCGCCATTGCCTGCGACAACCGCGAACAGTTCGCCCTTGACTTCGGCAGGAGTTACCTACATCACGGCCATGAGCGTGATCTCGATGACCTGTACCGTCGCATTGACGCCATCACGGCTGAAGACATACAGAAAGTGGCCTGCGAGCTCTTCCCCGCAGACCACCTCACTATCTTGATCTTTAAGTAATTGCCTATTCGTTGATCACCTTGATGCTTCGCATCAAGCTTGTTCACGTTCGAAAATACAAGCAAACTTGCATTTTACTCACTCATTCACAACCTTTTGGATAGTGCCATCTTCATTGTAGAACAGACGTTGTACCTTCAATGAGCGCAGATGAGTGACATCGTTAGAGGGTACGCAGTCGTGGTAGAACAGGAACCACTCGCCCTTGTACTGCACGATACTGTGGTGCGTCGTCCAGCCCACAACAGGATCGAGGAGCACACCCTGATAGGTGAACGGTCCGTAGGGGTTGTCACCGATGGCATAGCAGAGGAAGTGGCTGTCGCCTGTAGAATAACTGAAATAATACTTGCCGTTGTACTTATGCATCCACGAAGCCTCGAAGAAGCGGTGCGGATCACCGGCTTTCAGAGGTTCACCGTTCTTGTCGATCACCACTACTGAATGGGGAGCCTCAGCAAACTGCAGCACGTCGTCGCTCATACGAACCACAAAACTCGACAGAGCAGGTACGTCAGCAGGTGCATAGAGTTGGGTCTTCTTATCAGCAGCAGGACCAAGGTCAACACCCTCCTTCAAGTACTTGGCTGCAGGCTGATACCACTGGAGCTGTCCACCCCAAAGACCACCGAAGTAACAGTATATCTGACCGTCGTCATCCTTGAAGACACTGGGGTCGATAGAGAAAGAGCCGCGGATGGGATGCTCCTGGGGGATGAACGGACCTTCCGGTCTGTCGGCCACAGCGACACCGAGGTGGAACACACCATTGTAATCCTTTGCTGAGAAGATGAGATAATACTTGCCGTCTTTCTCAACGACGTCATTGTCCCACATCTGCTTCTCTGCCCAGGCCACCTGTTCCACGTCAAGGATCTTGCCATAATCAGTCACCTCGCCATTCTCCACATCTTCCATTGAGATCACGTGGTAGTCCTTCATCTGGAAGTGACCACCATCATCGTCGAAGGCAGCTCCGGCCTCCCAGTCGTGGGAAGGATAGACAAACAGTTTTCCATTAAACACATTGGCAGAGGGATCTGCATAATAATCACTTGGGTAAAGATAGCGTGGTTTCATATTGCTTGACTATTAAATGATTAATTGAATGATTCTTTCTCTTCCTGAGAGACCTGGGCATCCAACCGACGACGCATGGCCAGTTCTGCCTGCATACTCTCGTTATACTCCTTTGTTATAGGGTAGAAATTCAAAGCCACGACACCGACAACGAACAGAAGGGCGGGCACGATACTCGACACCATCCTGATACCCTCCATGGCACTCTCGTTTTGGACAGACTCGTTGCCAGACACATAACCGAACATGGAAATGATAATACCTGCGATGGCACCTCCAAAACCGAGTCCCAACTTCAGGGTCAGCACGATACCGGAGAAACAGAAGCCTGTGGCACGACGGTGATTCTCATACTCCACATGGTCAGCCACATCAGCGATCATAGCCCACAACAAAGGAACCGTCGGAGCATAAGCCAATGACTTCAGGATGTTCAGGACAAACACCAGACTTACATCCGTCGGTGAAGGAATATAGAACATGGCCGTGAAGAAAGCTGTCAGAGACAGACAAACCATGAAAGTCTTCTTCTTACCATATTTGTTGGCCAGATAGCGCGACAAGCAAATCATCCCTATAAACTGAATGAGGGCACTTGTCATGTTAAAGACAGAAAAGCCAACAGAATAAGCATCCTCCTGATCAATATTGATAAAATGAGACAGAAAATCATATAGTGACTTCTGGTCCACATTATATTGGAAGTAGAAGTTCATGGCCGATCCCCACATGGCCAGGGTGACAAAAATACAGAATGTCAGTAAAGCCATGGAGTTCCACGACACGTCCGAGAACGTGTCCTTAATATCCGCACGCATGTTTACTTTCTGGGTTGAAGGCGGTTGGATACGCTCCTTGGACATGAAGAATGTAACGAGGAACAGACAGAAGGCAATGCAGGCATACAGGATGATGGTCGATAGCCAACCCTGCTGGAGATCCCCCTTTCCGAAGTGATCCACCAACGGAAGGGTCAGACCCTGTACGACAAACTGGGCGATAGTAACAGCGACAAAACGGATCGTCGTGATACTGGTGCGCTCCTTGATGTCACTCGTCATCACACCGCCTAACGAAGTATAAGGTATATTATTAAATGAGTAGGCGGTCATGAGCAATATATAGGAAATCGTGGCATAGACAGCCACCAGTTCCCTGTCATAGATACCCGGATTATAGAATGCAAGGACATAGAAAACACAGAAAGGAATAGCAGTCCAGATCAACCAGGGACGGAATTTGCCCCAACGGGTCCGCGTACGGTCGGAGAGGATACCGACCGTCGGATCGATAATGATAGCAGAGATACTGCCTATCATCAGAATACTGCCTGCCACAGCCCCATCCAGTCCGAAGACATCTGTATAGAACTTCAGCTGGAATATTACCATCATCTGGAACACCAGATTGGCTGCGGCATCTCCCATGGAGTAGCCCAGTTTCTCTTTCAACGAAACTTTCTGTGATGTATGAATCTTCATCGCAAAATGCTGCTATTCTTTCCGTTTGCAAAGATAGTAAAAACATTTTCACCTAACATTCTGATTTGTTACAGATGTTTTTTCAAATGTTTCATCCTGTAAGAAAAACAGATTATTTGTCCATTTCAACGGAGTTTTTTTGTATTTTTGCATCACAAATCAACAAATCATGAAGAAAACCCTGTCTTTATGTGTTATCCTTTTCTTCGCCATATGCGCTGAAGCCAAAGTGAGTATGCCCCAGTTGTTTCAGTCGGGCATGATACTACAACGCGGCAAACAGATTCCCATTTGGGGCAAGGCCGAGGCTGGAGAACTGGTCACCATCAGATTCAACAAGAAGCAATACGCCACGACTGCCGACTTGGACGGAAACTGGCGCATCAACCTACCGAAGATGAAGGCCGGCGGTCCCTACACGATGACGGTAGGCGACATCGTGCTCACCAATATTCTCATCGGCGACGTGTGGCTCCTGTCAGGACAGTCGAACATCGACGTGCATATCGAGCGCGTCTATCCGCAATATGCCCAAGAGATCGACAACTATGAGAACGCTGACATCCGTCTGTTCCGGGTACAGAACGAGACCGATGCCCACGGCGTCAGGGACGACATCAAGCCCACCCCCATCAACTGGAAACCTCTGAACAAACAGAACGCCTGGCCTTTTTCCGCCGTCGGCTATTTCCTCGGCAAACGGATGTATGAGCAGACAGGAGTGCCCCAGGGTATCATCGTCAACAGTTGGGGCGGCACACCTATCGAGGCTTGGATCTCTGCCGACTCCCTGCAGAAGGATTACCCCATGCTCATGAAACGGGCACAGTTCTTCCAGAACGATGACTATGTGAAAGCCCAGGCTCAGGCCAACATGCAGGCAGAGCAGCAGTGGCAGAAGATACTGAGTAAAGAGGATCCTGGTATCAGCGAGAACTGGAATGCCGCAGACTTCGATGACAGTCAGTGGCCGAGCGCCAGCCAGTGGGACAGCCAATGGGCGCTGTCACCCACAACCCACCGTCCCGTCATTGGTACGATATGGCTCCGTCAGCATATTCAGATCGACAAGGCCCATGCCAACAAACCAGCCCGTCTGTTGCTCGGCACCCTCTTCGACCAGGATATCACCTATCTGAACGGTCAGGAGATCGGACATACCTACTACCAGTACCCGCCGCGCCGTTATGATATCCCCGAAGGGTTGTTGCGTGAGGGCGACAACGTAATTACCGTACGCTTTATCAATAAATACGGTATGGCACACTTCATCCCCGAGAAACCCTACTTGTTGGCTTTTGGTGATGACCGCACGAGTCAGAACCCCATGCCTGCGGATGTTATTCCTTTGAGTGAACAGTGGCAGATACACCTCGGTACGGAGATGCCATCCTGTCCCAGTGGTGATATCTCATTGCAGAACATCCCCACCACGCTCTATAATGCCGTGCTCTATCCGTTGGCTCCCTACGCGCTCTCTGGCATCGTATGGTATCAGGGGGAGTCGAATACTGGTAATCCCGCGCCATATGCCGACTACCTGAAGAAACTGATGGGCTGCTGGCGCGACACCTGGAAAGATCAGAAGATGCCCTTCGTCATTGTGCAACTTGCCAACTACGACGGACGTCAGCAGACGGGATTCCCCTCACCCATCACCCCCCAGACCACACCGACAAACAGTGGTTGGGCACAACTCCGTGAGGCACAGCGCACCGTGGCAGAGGCCGACCCCCGTGCCGAACTAGCTGTCATCAACGACCTCGGTGAGACCGTCGATATCCATCCCCTCCGTAAGAAGGAGGTGGCAGAGCGCATTGGTCTCGGCTTCGATCGTCTTATATATAATAATAAGGTGAAACTGTTTCCGAAGGTCGTGGTTTCAGAAATCACTGACGGAAAAATCATCCTCACCCTGGACCAACCAGTACAAGAGGGTGATGTCTATGAATTCGAGGCAGCAGCAGCCGACGGTGACAAGGTTTTCCAGAACGTGACGGCCACCGCGAAAGACAACATCATCACCATCAACCTGCCTGATGACTTCCATCCACAGAGTGTCGTCTATACCGTGCGCTATGCCTGGAAGGACAATCCTCAGAAGGCTAATGTTCGCTCCCTCAGCGGTCTGCCGATGAGTTCATTTGAGATAAAGATAAACAAGTAATCATTAAAATAAAACAAATTATGGCAACAACTAATGAAACCAAGGGCTTCTATAAGCTCTCCTGGCTCCAGCGCATCGGCTTCGGATCTGGTGACCTGGCGCAGAACCTGATCTTCCAGGTAATTTGCACTTACCTGTTGTTCTTCTACACCGACATCTACGGCCTGACACCATCGGCAGTGGCCGTCATGTTCCTCGTGGGTAATGTGGCAAACGTGATTTGGGATCCCATCGTGGGCGCATTGATTGACAAGAGCAACCCGCGTTACGGAAAGTACCGCTCGTATCTGCTTTATGTGGGTATTCCGCTTTCGGGCTTCGCCATCCTGTGCTTCTACAATGGTTTTGCTCCGTCGCTGATCTATGCCTACGTGACCTACATCTCCATGCAGTTGCTCTATACGTTTATCAACGTACCCTACGGCGCCCTGAACTCTTCGCTAACCCGCGACACCAACGAGATCACCATCCTCACCTCAGTCCGTATGTTCATGGCCAACCTCGGTGGTCTGGCCGTTAACTCTGGTCTGCCCCTGTTCATCGCCCTGATAGCCGGTGCTCCATCCGACAGTCTTCCCAAAGACTCTGGGGCTTGGTTCACCACGATGACCATCTATGCCATCGTCGGCTTCTGCCTGCTCTTCTTCTGCTTCACACAGTGTAAGGAGCGCGTGGTCATGGATTCGAAAGTGACAGAAGACGTGAAGGTCAGCGACCTGTGGATGGAGTTCATGCGTAACCGTCCCCTGCGCGTCCTCGCCTTCTTCTTCATCACCGCCTTTGCCATGATGTCAGTGGGTAATGCCGCCGGTGCCTATTTCATGAACAGTAATCTGCACGGCTCGGCTCAGGAATTGTCGATCTTCATGGCCTTAGGTTCGATCCCTGCCTTCATCTTCATGCCATTGGTACCTTGGTTCAAGCGCATGGTCGGCAAGAAGAATATGTTCTATCTGTTCCTTGGTGCTGCCATCGTCGGTATGGGCATGCTCTATTTCATCTCGAAGATGGAGAGCCCCAGCATGATGATGATCTATGTGGCCCAGTTCATCAAGAGCACGGGTGTCATCGTGGCTACGGGTTATATGTGGGCACTGGTTCCCGAGGTAATCTCCTACGGTGAATACACCACAGGCCGTCGTATCTCCGGTATCGTCAACGCCCTGACGGGACTGTTCTTCAAGGCCGGTATGACCTTCGGAAGCATCGTCGGTCCTGCTGTCCTGGCTTTTGTCGCCTACGACCCCGAGGTCATCGATCAGACACCTCTGGCCGAGGAAGGTATTCTCTGGCTGGTCTGCGTCATCCCCGCTATCCTGCTCGCCCTCGCCATCTTCATCATTTCGAAGTATGAGTTGACCGACGAGGTGATCGACGACATCAACAAGAAGATCGAGGCTCGCGAGAAATAAGCTCCGCCCCATTCCATATCTTACATAAATAAAGGCTTGCGAAAAACGCAAGCCTTTATTTATAGCCCAAATAGCACTTTCTTTGCAAAGGTTGGTATTATTATCGAGAGATTCGTTATTTCTCTTGATTATGTTTTGTTTGTTCTGTCCTTTTCCATATCTTTGCAACGGTAAAACTAATAACAGAACTATTTAACATGAAAAGATCATTATTGTTACTCATCCTGTCCGTCTGTATGTCATCCAATGTACAGGCCGACAACAAACTAGAGGCAGAAAGTGCGGTCTATACAGACTGTAAACTCGTTGAAGACAGCAAGTATTCGGGTGGAAAGGCCCTGGAACTTACGGAGAGTAGTGCCAAGATCACCTTTACTTACAACGCTGAAGCAGACGGTAAGTACACCCTTTATATCTGTTACGATGCACTTTACGGTGCCAAAGTGGTCAATGTAACGGTCAATGGCAACACGAGTACCTTGCAGACGCTTGATAAAGTCGTGGAAGAAGCTGAGGCCGGCACATTCATTATGTCCAAAGGCGATAACACTATCGAGATTACGCCAAACTGGACCTGGTTCCGAATCGACTACATCCGCATTGACAACAGCAACAGCACCACTGTTGAGTTTAACATTGCCCCAACACCTGTCGATGCCAGTGCCTCAGAGGCCGCCAAGAAGGTTTATACGTTCCTTTATGACAACTTTGGAAAGAAGACCATCTCAGGCGTCATGACCGGAGATATGGAGACCGCCAATGGTGATGTCACCCAACATGCCGATGTGAAGGCCGTCTTCGAGGCTTCTGGCAAATACCCTGCCCTTGTCGGCTTCGACTTCATGAACGCCACTGGCATCGATGAGGACAACACCTGGTACAAGGACTACACGAACCGTTCCATCGAACTATCGAAGGATCTCTACCGTCGTGGTGGTCTGCCTGCCTTTACCTGGCACTGGCGCGACCCCAGCCGTCAGACGGGTGAGTTCTACAGTGGCAATCAGGTAAAGACCCCATGCACGATGAAAATCTCCGATGCCTTGAACGCCGACGGCAGTTGGAATACCTCTTCGGATCTCTATGCCTATATGATCAAGGACATCGACACCATAGCCGATTACTTCCTCGCGCTGCAGGAACTCGGTGTCGCCTGTATCTTCCGTCCGCTCCATGAGGCCAGCGGCGGCTGGTTCTGGTGGGGAACCGATGGTGCCGCCAGCTATGTCAAGCTCTACCAACTGATTGTGGATGAAATGGTGAATCAGAAAGGTGTCCACAATATCATTTGGGTATGGAACCCCTGTACTGTCGATGACGGGGACTGGAACCCTGGAGCAGACTGCTATGATGTGGTCGCTATCGATATCTACAACAATGCCTACGACTACTCCAGCAACTATGCCGCCTTCGACAAACTGAGGACACTTACCGAAGGGAAAAAACTCCTTGCCCTCTCAGAGAACGGACCTATTCCCGATATTGATAAGGAGTTCGCCGAAGATGCTGTCTGGTCGTGGTGGATGCCTTGGTATCAAACCTGGGGTTCGAAATATGTTGACTACACCAGTTCAGAAGAATGGACCAAGTGCATGGGCGATGATCGTGTCATCACGCTCGAGGACTGTTCTGCTGGATGGGGCACCTATACTGCCGTCTCTTCACCAAAGATCCTTCCCGCCACTCCTGACAGATCAGTCCTCTATGATCTCCAGGGCCATCGTCTCTCCAAGGCTCCCACCAAGGGACTTTTCATCCAAGACGGCCAAAAGATTTTGAAGAAATAAGTTTGCGATAATAGGTTAATTCTTTAATCGCTTGGAATTTTGTAGATTGTTTCGTACCTTTGCAGTCAGAAATCATTATAATGACACAGATGATGGGATGACTGACAAATGAAGGATCTATTCTGTAAGCGGTGGAAGGCGGTATTATCCGTTATATTTGGCATCGTGATCTTCATGATATGCCGATTCCTTCTGTGTGCTTTGATGAACTACCACGAGCAGAGTCACCTGTTTAGATGGACGGGCTTCTATCTCCGTGATCAGTTATCGTCGTGGGACGGGTTTCGAGAATACTTGGTGTCGTTTATCACGCAGTTCTTCTACGTCGAATGGTTAGGTGCCCTGTTGATAGCATTGCTGGCTGTCGGTATTCAGCAGGTAGTCTGGCGATTGATGCATCTGTTGGGGTTGGGTCGTTCGTGGCTCTATCCCATCAGTTTTGTGCCTGTTGCCCTGATGTTTTACTATGGGTTGATACCCCAACACTATCGGGATAACGCCGACTTTCGTGAGATCGTGGAGTATGACTACTTGATGCGTACGCACCAATGGCAGGCGATAGCGGAAAAGTCGGCTCAAGCCTACCCCCAGAGCGAGCATGGCATACGTGTCACTAATCATGCCCTGGCGATACAGGGCAGACTGCTTGACGAGATGTTTTTCTATCAGCAGACAGGTCCGAAAGGCTTGTTGGCAGACGACCAGCAACAAGAGCCACTGACTTACTACGCATTGAGTGATATCTATATGCATCTGGGGTTTATTAATGAGTCAGAGCGTCTGGCCTTCAATGCCAAACAGTCTCTGCCGAACCACCATAAGAGCGGACGTGCCTTCTTCCGGCTTGCTGAGACGAACATCATCAACGGTAACTATACGATTGCCATGAAATACCTGAACTATCTCCGCTCTACGCTATACTACGGATCATGGGCCAGAAACTGGTTGGAAAAGTTGGGCGACGAGACCTATACGGAGCAACAATACGGTAATGTACGTCGCCGTCGTACGACGCAGGTGAACCACCTGATAGCTCCCGATAAAAGTATCATGCTCACAGAACTGGTGCAGCAGGACAGTACCAACCGGCTGGCGATGGACTATCTGCTGGCCTACGACCTACTGACATTGAAATATGAGCGGGTGTTGGAACACTTGCAATGGGGTGAGCAGTTGGGCTACTATACTCAGATAGCGCCACGGGCCGTGCAAGAGTGTATTATGGGCAGTTGGCTGCTCTTCCATCCTGATGCCACTGAACTGCCTATCCCGATCAGTAAGGATGTGTATGAGACAACGGGTACTATCATGAAGGCGATTGCTATGGCACGGGATTTCAATGACCCGTCATTCAATGAACCACCTTTCTCACAGTCGTATTGGCACTATCGGATTATGGTTTTACGCCAAAAATTAAGTACAACCCCATGAAGCAGATCATCTATCTTTTACTCGGAATCATTTGCCTCGTAGGTTGTAACAGTTATCCTGAACAACCTATCGAGAGCGACAAGCTTCCGGATATAGTGCCCGACTACGTGGGGGTAGAGATTCCTGACGGTATCGCTCCTCTTAATTTCTATATGGCAGACGACAGTGTAGATCTGTTGGATGTAACAATGGTTGGCGCCAAAGGTGGAGAACTTCACGTCAATGGCAGTTATGCCGACTTCGATATGGAAGAATGGCACGAGTTGACCCGTCAGAATATCGGCGACAGCCTCGTTGTGACGGTTTGTGCACGACGTGATGGCATATGGACTCAGTATCGTTCCTTCCCGATATACGTCAGCAATGACAGTCTGGGTGAATGGGGTGTCACCTATCGACTGATTCCCCCTGGTTATGAGGCTTGGGGACAGATGGGCATTTACCAGCGTGACCTTGCCTCGTTCGAGCAGTCGGTCATCGTTGACAATCGGCAGATGGACGGACAATGCGTGAACTGTCATACGCCGAATCGTACAGATCCCCAACAGTTCACCTTCCATGTGCGTGGACCTCATGGAGCGACAGTTGTCAGCATCAACGGCCAGACAGATATTTTGGAACCCCAGAATCAATCGTTAGGTGGCGGTATGGTCTATCCCTACTGGCATCTATCTGGCCGATATATTGCCTATTCCACCAACAATACACACCAGAATTTCCATCAGCGGAGTAACAGACGTGTGGAGGTGTATGACGAGAGTTCCGACATTATTCTCTATGCGCCTGACAAACATGAGATTCTACTAGACAGTATCCTGGCTTCGAAAGATGGACTGGAAAACTATCCCGTTTTCTCTCCTAACGGAAAGACTCTGTATTACTGTGCTGCTCAGCGTGTTGACAGTATATGGAAGAACTATCAGCAGGTGAAATATAACATCTGCCGTATCGACTTTGATCCGCAAGAGGGGCGCTTTGTCGGTACTCCCGATACCATTGTCCATGCGCGGCAAGCAGGAAAGAGCGCCAACATGCCACGTGTCTCATATGATGGACGATTCCTGCTATATACCGTCTGCGACTATGGTTGTTTCCCCGTGTGGCATCCTGAGGCAGACCTTTGGATCACGGATTTGCAGAGTGGTGAGGCCTATCCGCTGACAGAGGCCAACAGTCACGATGCCGAGAGTTTTCATAATTGGAGCTTGAACTCTCGTTGGATCGTATTTACCAGTCGGCGTGACGACGGACTCTATACCAACTTGTATTTCGCGCATGTCAGCGTTGATGGAAAGGTATCCAAGGCTTTCCGCCTGCCACAGCGCAACCCGAAAGAGTTTGACGAAGAAACGGTCTGTTCGTTTAACACGCCAGACTTCGCTTCGGGTCCCGTCACTATCAGTCGTCAGCAACTCTATCAAAAGATTATGAGTTCAGACCGGCAGGGTCATACGCTCATAAAACCATAATGCTTTGCTGCCCATACCGCTTACATGCCTAAGAAACTGTTGATGTGGCCTATGAGGGCCTCCGTTTCAGCTGTAGAGTAATAAGTGGAGTTGCGGAAATAGTCGTTGTGGGTACCATCGTGACAGATAAAACGAACCACGCGCGGGTTAGTGCTCGCATCGATGGCTCCACCCGTCCATGGATCGTTGGCTGAATAGCAGAAAATCATGTTATATTTGTTCTGTGTCTTCACCCACTGGCGGAAACTCTTCATCAGTGCACCACCGTCCCACTGGCTGGCATAGCGACCATAGAGCGTCGATACCTCGAACTGGTGAGCGACATCGGCTGCGAGAAACCCGAAATCGTCGGTATAGCCAGGGAAGCTCATTCCTTCGAGTGAAGAGAAGTCCATGCGTACGTTACCCAATTCACGAACAGCCTGCACAAAGTAGGGCATCGTAAGGTCGTTGGATCTCATGGACAACAGCTCGTTGTCAGAATACGTATAGGGCGACATGCCTGACGTTTCCTCATCGACATCACCATTCGTATTGCGGGCTCTATCGTTGGCCTTGTTCACAATACCTATAAGTTCGTCACGAGTAAGTAACATGAACTGGGCAACATCATAGGCAGCCTGCCTTTTGTTGGCAATCTCCTCTTCGGTAGTTGCCGTAGCGAGTGCGGCATCGACATCAGGCACGAGACTGGACCACCGTTTGAAAGGAATATAACTGAACTTCTGAAACAGGTGGTTGAAATAGGTACCCAACATTCCTGCAGATGCTTTCTCGGCATCGCGTCCGTAGTCATAAATTACATTCAAATAGCTACCTGTATTCTTCAGATTGTAGAGAATCAGACAGGCTTCACACACATCCTCGTCGTTAATGACAGCCTGAGGCATCTTACGTAAGCGCTGATAGGCGATGTATTCCTGAGAACCTGCAGGATAGTCCTTACCACATTCGTCGTAAAGGTACTGTCCCACCTTGGGGTCATCACAACTTGCTGGAGTTGCTTCGAGGAAGGGCGCACAGAATGGCATGAAGAGGTCGATGTCATCCCAGCCATACTTGTCGCTATAGTAGGCATAGAGCCCGGTGGTGATACCATCCTTGCTGACACCCGTGCTACACCACTTGCCACTGTTCTTGAAGAAAGTCTGCTTCAAGTGGTTGATAATGGCGTGAAGATCTTGCGCTTCCTGGTCGGCATTGAAATAGTTAAAATCGAGATTATCGAAGGGCTCGGGCAATGACTTGTCAAAGTAGCGATGTTCCACATACACCGTATTAGCGTTCAGAAGGTTCGTCAGTTCAGGTATAATCGTGCGAACAAGCTCTCTGGGCATATTATAGCCGTGAGTATAGAGCACCACAGGAGCCGTCAGGTCTTTCGCAGCGTTTAGACGGATGCGCACCTGCTGCTTGAAGGTTCCCTTCGAAGCATCATTATGGTCAACGAGTTGATCGAAGAAGAAGGTGTAGTAGCGGCAGGTCTCACCCGTTGCTTGAGACATAAAGTCCTCTACCTTTACATCGGTGAAACCGATCGTGGTAAGATTCTGCGAATACTCGTCGCTGAGGGGTTCCTCTGGTTCTGGCTCAGTTTCCTCTTCCTGTTGTGGCTGTTCTCTGACTGGCGTGATGTCGGTCATCTCGTCGCTCTCCGCACAACCTATAGTAAACATGCTGAGGCCCACGGCCACTAATAGTATGAATATCTTGCTATATTTTTTCATGATCCTATTGCCTTTTAAAATGATGACGATATATCGATATTACGATAGTTTTTTAATTGCCAGTTCTGACGTACTGCAGGGCGCGGTCGATCTGGGTGTCGCGGCCAATGCCCGTGGGGGTGTTGAACGCATTCTCATCGAAAGCCACCTCAATACCAGGCGAGATACCTACACCTTCAAGTTGCTCCTTGTCCATCGTAAACGAAGCGAGCGAAGGCACATAGCCATATACGGGAGTTACATCTCGTATGCCAATGTGTCCGGCATAGTTCGTCGAGTTATACTCGTTGTCAATAAGTCCACAAAGCCCGCCGTGCGAACGCTTACCGATGAGCTTACCGTTAGGCATCAGTCTCACCACCTGTGCCGTCATTTCCGCCATACTTACCGAGCCGCTGTTGATGAGCAATACTACGGGCTTGTCATCGACAATCTCATGTTCATCATCCATGGTTACAGCAATGGCTGGCATAAGTGGTGAATAGTCGTAACGACCCGTTCCACGCTTGAAACGATGGTAGCCATACTGGAAGCCGCCCGAAGGTAGCAGCGCACCAGCCACAAACTGGGCATCGCTCATCATGCCGCCACCATTGCCGCGCACATCGATGATAACACCTCCCAGCGTTCCTTCCTTATGGAGTTGTTGAATGGTTTCGAACCATGAATACCACACACTCCAGATGCCATAGACATGATTGAAGGTGGCATAATTGTTCAGATTAAAAGTGGACTGGGCATATTCTTCATTGATATAAGGTGTCAGCCTAAAACCGCTAAAATAGAAGTAGGCGATATTGCCCTTCAACAATGCAAACTTCACACTAATCGCCATCTGGCTAAAGGCGTTATCGATAGCATCGAAGCCAGGCACATTAAGGTAAGAATACCTTTCGACAAGTGAGTTGAAGGCAGGTATGCCCTGTTCTGCATTTGGTTGGGATAATACCTCCAACAGCTGAGTACTCAAATCGGACAAAGATTGACGTTGGAATATCTCCATTTCCGTCGGGAGGGGCTGATTTATCAACTGCAACAGTCTGTCTTCAATCCACATCATGCCCTGTCCTGGCGTGTTGCGGAATCGATCAACCATATCAGTCCACAAAGTACTATACTCCAAGCAGACAGGTTCTCCGTCGGAAATCTCGATTTCGCCATTGGCGGGGTTGGTATAGTAAGAAATATTGGGCTTATATTTTTTAGCAATTTCGGCATCATCGCGCGAAGCATTGCGTATTAAAGAAGGAACGCAGGTCACATTATTGCCCGTAACATGATTTTTCCAGAGCATAGCGAAATGACCATCGTGCAGAGGCGAGAGCACCTTGCTAAGCAATTCCTTCACCTCATCGTCTGTGACAGGAATCGAGTCATCACGCTCATCGAGAGCCTCGAACTGAGGCAGGTATTCGTCGTAAACAGCATCCCAGTCGAGTCCCTGTTCCTTTTCATAGTCCCAAAGGGCATAATACTGGTTCAGACCGTTCCACGTAACCTTGAACTTACCTGCAAAACTATACTCGGCCGCTCCGAACGCAAGCACATCATTGTGGTCATAGGGCAGCAGAACATCATTCGTCTCACGGCACGAACTAACCAACAACATCAGGAGCGCAGCTCCAATCATATATATCTTTTTCATGATTCTTCTATTTTCGTTATGAAGTTATATCGTTATCACGACACATTATTAAAAAATATAATACGCTACCAATTGTATAGCAGAAGTATTATTGTAGCGATAGTCCTTCACACGCATGTACTGCTTGCGCGTACTGGTGGTGCTGTAGTAGTAGCGGGCTTCAGCCTGTAGTGCCCAGTGCTTGCAGAGACGATACTCTACACCTACGCCACCCACGAAACCACAGTCCCAACGCTGGTCGCGCTCGCTATCGAACTCCAGTTTCTCGCTGAAATCATAGCTATGTTCAGAGAACACGTTCGTATCGCCACCACTACGACTGCTGTTCAGCCAGTAGCCGGCATAGGCACCCAGATTGCAGAATCCGCGTAGTTTCTCACCGCCGAAGCTGAACGAAGCCATCACGGGCAGTTGCAGATAATTGTTACGGTACTTGTAATGGACCTCAGATAAGTTTGTACGATACTGGCGGTAGTTCTTCTGCATCCAGTTCAAGTCGGCGCGAACGCCCAACCAGTTGGTGAAATCATACTGTCCCGTCACACCGACAGTAGCGCCCCAACGACCTTGCATACGGAAGTCGTCCATGTACTGTAGATCCATAGAGTGAACGTTGTAATCGGCACCTGCCGTTACACCCACTCTCCACTGTGCATTGGCAGTCAGAGCCGTCATAAGCGCTAATGCCAACATAAGCTTTTTTCGTTTCATCATGGTTTTTGGGTTTTGAAAATCCACGCTGCAAATATATAAATAATAACAGGAATCTCCAAATAAAAATGGAAAAATCTCCTGCCTAACAGAGGGACGGTTCTTTTGTTAGGCCGGACGACCTAACAAAAGAACCGTCCCTCTGTTAGGTAGGCCTTTGCCTTGCACCGTTATCGTTGCCTTGCCCTTCTTTCCTGTGCTTCTCACAACGAGTAGGGCACGACCTTTCCAAGCCTTGTGAGTGCTGTCAGTGTAGCGGTCGCAGTCCTTGATGTCAGCATTGCCGAAGCCGATGAGCGTGACAGGGCCGCTGACGGTAACTGTCAACTCGTTGTTGGCGGTGGGGTTCACAATGCCGTTGCCATCTATCAGCTCAACCGTGATGAAAGCAAGATCCTGACCGTCGGCCTTAAGCGTTGTGCGGTCGGCTGTCAGGCGGATGGCCTTGACTTCATCAGCAGTCCGTAGAGAGACCGTTTCCTCTCCTCCCTCTGCACGAAGCGTACCAGGCTGATAGGGCAGCGTGAACGTAGCCATACCTTGTGTCACTTCTTTCTCGCCGACGAACTGATCGTTCAGGTATAGGCGTACTTTGGAATCATGTGAATACACCTCCACGTCGATGTTCTTGCCCTCATGTCCAGGCCATGTCCAACTCTCGAAGGTGGGCCATGTGCCCCAGAGTGTCGTCTTCACCTGACCATGATAACCATCAGGTTCGCGCACGGCCATATAGAGTTGCTCGCCATCCTGATTCCATAGCATCGAGCGGTAGTGGCTGATGGGCTTTCGCAAACCTGTCAGATCGATGTCGCCGCAGTAAGCTGCATGCCAGGGATAGAGCGGACGCTCCCAATGTTCGCCTGGCACATCACCGTCGTAGTACCAGCGACCAATACCTGATTCGCCCAGATAGTCAATGGCTGTCCAAACGAAGTCACCGATGATATATGGTTCATCCATCACCTTACGGTAACTCTGCCAGGCATCGCGCGGATAACTTTCCGTCTGCACCATTACACGGTTGGGAACTCGTTCATGGTCACCCTGCGATTTATGAATCATGTAGTTGTAGCCCACGATATCGTGTTCTGCTGCCAGCGGGTCGTAAATGTCCCAGTCATTATCCCAAGAACAGAGAGCCGATGTGATGGGACGGCGCTGCTCGTCTAATTGACGACAGAGCGAGGCCAACTGATGAGCAGTCTTCACAACCTCTATCTTCTTACGCTCGATGACCTCGTTGCCCGTTGACCAACAGAACACGCTGGGGTGGTTGCGGTCGCGCAAAACCATTGCCTTGAGATCCTCTTGCCACCACTGGTCGATGAGCGTCGAGTAGTCATAATCGTTCTTTTTCTCGCGCCAACCGTCAAAAGCTTCATCAATGACCAACAGGCCTATTTCGTCGCAAGCCCGCAGGAATGCTTCTGACGGTGGGTTGTGAGAAGTACGAATAGCGTTGAAACCCGCCTCTTTTAGCAATTGTACACGACGATATTCAGCAGCATCAAAGGCAGATGCGCCCAGGATGCCATTGTCGTGGTGGACGCAACCACCGTTGAGCACGATAGATTTACCGTTCAGCAACAGTCCCTTTTCCGCGGAGTACTCGATGGTGCGTATGCCGTAGGTCACTGGCAGTTGGTCTCCGTCTGCTTCCAGAGTCGTGTGGTATAGGTATGGGTCTTCGGGCGACCACAGGTGGGGATTCTCCACATGAATGGTCTTCTCGATGGGTTTGCGTGTGCCGTCTTCCATCACCACCTCGGCCTTGATGTTCACCGTATGGATGTCGGGAGTCGTAACGCTCACACTCCATTCATCTATGTATCGTTTTCCTGTGGTCAGCATCCAAACATGGCGGTAGATACCCGAACCGCTGTACCACCGACAGTTCTTCTGCTGCGAATTATCAACTCGCACCTCTACTTCATTCTGACCAATCTTCACGTAGGGTGTGATATCTACGAAGAACGATGCATAGCCGTAGGGGTGACCACCAGCCTTCTGTCCGTTGACATAGACCTCGGCATTCATATACACACCCTCGAAATAGAGGCGCATCGTCTTATCTCTCCGCTCGGCTTTGCCGCTTCGCTCTGCGAAGAGTTCTAAACTCTCCACTCTAAACTGTTTTCTATACCAGCCCTTGCCTATCGGCAAATAGGCTCCATCATTGCCTGCAGGTGCGTCTTTATCGAACGCCCCCTCTATGCTCCAGTCGTGTGGTAGATTGACCGTACTCCACACTATACTATCTTGGGAAAAACACCAGTCGGCATCAAATAATTGTTTACGAGCAAGAACATGATTGGCACCAAAGGTTGTATTAGCCATCAGTAAAGCGGCAAAAAGTCCAATAATTGTTTTCTTCATTATCTATTTGTTTTATTCTTTAATGAACAGATTTCGCTCTGTACTCGCTGATCTCTAATTTCATTACTTTCACTGGACGGTCTGAGCCGACTTCCAGATTGGGGCAGAGTGTCTCCTTGCCTGTATCAACGAATCCGCATTTCTCCATCACGCGACCAGACGCTGGGTTTGAAGGAAAGTAGTCACCCCAAAGCACTGTGAAGCCCTTTTCGTTGAAACAATAGTCGATGACGATTTGAAGTGCTTCCGTACAGATACCTTTGCGCCAAAACGGGCGGGCTATCCAATAACCTACCTCCGCTTGATCTTCGGCAATCTTCAGGTTCGATGCGGATGCCGGGAGGTAGCCCACACAACCAATGGCCTCGCCAGACTCTTTCCATATTACCGCCCACATCCCTTCTGTGTTGAAGACAGTTCGAATAATCTCCAAACTCTCCTCAACCGACTTATGTGGTGGCCATCCTGCACGAGGCCCAACTTCCGGGTCGCTGGCGTATTTATACAGCGTCTCAGCATCACTCTCCAGCCAAGGGCGCAATATTACTCGGTTGTCCATTAGTCGCTGACGGTGTTGCTGTCTCTTGACTTCGTTCATATTATACCATACAAGTTCTTGCGTCCCTTCGGTAGCAAGCGTCTAACCGATTACTTTACCAAATGGCGACAGGGCCAGTTTTGCCAGTCGGAAGTGCATCTTTCCGAATGGGATGCCAATGATGGTGATACAGAAAATGAGACCATAGAAGACATGGGTGAGCCAGATCCAGATGCCACCCACGAAGAACCACAGTACATTCATGAATATGCTCAGGCAGCCGGGCTGAGACGGCTTCCACTTCACTTGCGTGCCGAACGGCCAGATGGCCAGCATACCTAATTTCATGCTCTGCAAACCGAAGGGGATACCGATGATCGTAATCATCAGCACCAGTCCAGCGATGAAATATTCCAGGGCAATGTGCAGCCCACCAAAGATAATCCAAATAATGTTTCCTAATGTCTTCATTCTAATCTCTTTCTAAAAGTTTCTGACTTTTAGACGTAATCCAATGATAAAAAGTTGCAGGACTATTGTGATTTCTCTTTCACCTTCCTTGAAAATCAAATAGCGACTCTGGTAGATGACAGTAGCCCTTATCGTTAAATCATACAGTTATCGTCGTGCCACAGCTGAATGCATGAAGCTGTTGGCCCATCACGGACTTTAGTATAGCAAAGACCTTTTCACCTGTGCAATGGCTGGTGTAGAACTGCGTATTGGGATAGGCTTTTGTCAGTCTCTTTGCAAGCTCGGATAGTTCTTCTGTAGTCTCATGGTCATCAAGCAGATGGAATCCTCCCACGATGGTATTCACAGGAAAAGGACATGCTGCAAGGATGTTCTCTAAGCCGCTATGAGCGCAACCAGTAAAAAGTAGTCCATCTGTATATAGCGCCAATTCGTGGCGGAAATCATCGTTTACATAGTCCCCATCCGTTTTTTCTACAAACAGATGCTGGTTGCCTTGGGGCATCGGATGTGTCTGACGAATATGGGCTATGACATGAAGACCTTTGGCTATCTCACTGGTCTTATCAATCATCAGAAACCGCTCTTCATTTCCTTCTGGCCACTCTGGCGTAATGCTATGGAAATAACGACGTTTAGAAAAGTACCTGCCACTAACGGCATCGGGCGATACGATGACTTGTACCTTATCATTTATCTTCATCAGATGCTTTAATCCTCCCGCATGGTCGCTATGTCCATGCGAGATAAACACATAGTCCACCGTACTGAGGTCGATTCCCAAGTGTGTTGCATTACGGATAAACACATCACTGGCTCCTGTGTCCAGCAAAATACGGTGTCTGTCCGTTTTTAAAAGAATCGACAGGCCGTGCTCTGTCTCTAACGAATCATCACAGCATCGATTGTCTGATAGTACAGTCCACTTCATATCTACGTCCATAAACTCCATAAATACTTATAAAATATTGGGCAAAGGTACGTATAATTTGGTAAATTTCGCTATCTTTGCGTCCGTAATTAACAAATTCTCTGTGCTACTAGAAGGATGGAAGGTAATAGACAACATATCAAGCCCCAGCTTGCATCTGCAGGTCGGGGCCTTGATCGGTTGCATGCACTTACATCTTCTCTACGCGATATTCGTAAGGCTTGAGGGTGATGGTGCCGCCAAGTTTCTTCCAAGCGGTTGGGATGCATACCGACTTCTCCTCGTTGCGCACGTTAACCAGTATCAGGAATCGCTCGGCATCGTCGCTCTTCTCGAACACAAACACATCGTTGTCGGGATATGTGGTCAACTTGCCCTTGCGAAGAGCGGGATGATCGTTGTAGAGACCTATCAGATACTGATACTCCTTGTAGAGCTCAGGGTTGGCCGTCCAATCTACGGGAACATACTTGAAGAAGTTGATAGGTTCAGGATAGCCCACCTCCTGTGAACCATAGATAAGTGCACCGCCGTGGGGGAAGATGGAGGCGACGTAAGCAGCCATCGCACCGCGATCGTTGGTGAACTCCACGCAGGGAGCAGCCTCGGTGGCATGGTCATGGTTGGTGGTGAAGCGCAGTTTTACCTTGCTTACTGGCAATTGGGCGTATTCAGCGCTGTCGGCCTTAATCAGGTCGGAGGCAGGTGCACCCTTCCACACCTTTACTATTTCGTCCTTATAGTCCCAACCGTAGTTCATGTCGAAGTCGCCAATGGTGAAGTTGTCCACGTTCTTACCCTCTGCCAGCATCAATATCTTCCGATCGCCGGCGGCAGTGCGCAGTTGGTCGATAGCATCCTTCCAGAAATCGGCAGGCACACCGTCGGCCACGTCGCAGCGGAAACCGTCGATACCCACTTCGACAATCCAGAACTTCATGGCATCAACCATAGCTTCGCGCATATCCTTGTTGTCATAATTGAGGTCAGCCACATCCTCCCAATTCCAGGGCTGCGGACAAATAATCGTGTCAGCCTTCTCGTCACGGGTGTACCATTCGGGGTGCTCCTTCACCCATGGGTGATCCCACGCCGTATGGTTAGCTACCCAGTCAAGAATAATACCCATACCATGCTCGTGACATATCTTGGTGAGGTTCTTGAAATCATCAATAGTTCCGAATTCAGGTGCGATGGCTTTGTAGTCGCTGATGCAGTAGGGTGAGTTCTTACCCTTTTCGAGACCAATGGGGTAAATGGGCATCACCCACATCATGTTGACACCCAACTCGCGGATAGAGTCGATGCGTGCGGCAACGGCATTCAGCGACTTTTCAGGGGCGAAGACGCGAGGATTCACCTGATACATGGCAATATCCTCGACGGCAGGCAGATTAAACACTTCGTTCTTCACTTCTTTACCTGGATTGCAGGCTGCCAGCAGAAGAACCAGACTGATGAAAGACAGGATTTTTCTCATAATTGTTTTGGGGTTGTTTGTTATCAGTGTAAAGTGTGGAACACTACTTCATCTCTATCATCACAACCGACTTGGCAGGCATCTTGAACGTAAGCGCACCCTTCTTGAGCGTAGCCTTGTCGAAGGTAGAGAGATGCACATTGTTGGGGCTCTCGAAGGTATTGTGGTCGGCGATGTTCTTCGCAGTCAGAAGCTGTGACTGCGAGATGATCTTATAATCAGAACTTATGGGACAACTGACCTGACACTCTTTGTCGGGCGAGAGATTTGCGATAGTCAGGTGCATGCGTCCGTTAGCATCAACCGAGGCCGAGGCATTCACCTGTGGTAGTGTCCACTCTCCATCGGTGATGGTGGCGGTCTCAACGGTAGTGGGTATGAGGTGTGCGTCCTGATGCACTTTGTACATATCGAACACATGGTAGGTCGGTGTAAGCACTATCTGACTACCATTGGTCAGGATGACAGACTGCAGTACATTGACCACCTGTGCCAGATTAGCCATGCGCACGCGGTCGGCATGGTTGTTGAAGATGTTCAGTGTGAGGGCGGCTACCAGAGCATCGCGCATCGTGTTCTGCTGATATAGGAAACCAGGGTTAGTACCAGGCTCCACATCGAACCATGTGCCCCACTCATCCACCACCATGGCAACTCTCTTCTCTGGGTCGTAGATGCTCATTACCGAGTCCTGCTTCACGATGGCATTTTCGATGTTCAGCGCGTAGGCCATCGTACGGAAGAAATCATCGCGAGTAAACTCGGTGGCAGAACCTTTGTGTTCCCATGGACCTGAGATAGTATAATAATGTAAGGAAAGACCCCACATCATATCGGCAGGAATGCGGCTCATGATGATCTCCGTCCAGTGGTAGTCCTCTGGTACTGATGGACCACTGGCTATCTTTTTCAGATAGCCTCCGTTGTAGTTACGGCAGAAGGTCTGATAGCGGCGATAGGCTGTGGCATAGTCCTCGGCGGTGAAGTTGCCACCACAACCATAGCTCTCATTACCCACTGCGAAGAATGTCACCTTCCACGGCTCTTCACGTCCGTTCTGCTTTCGCAGTTCAGTCATCGGACTCTCATTGGGCGAGTTCATATACTCCACCCACTTCGACATCTCCTCTACCGTACCGCTACCCACATTACCGCAGACGTAAGGTTCAGTGCCCAACAGCTCGCACATATTCAGGAACTCGTGGGTGCCAAAGGAGTTGTCCTCAGTGGCATAGCCCCAGTTTGTGTTCACCATCTTGGCACGCTTCTGGCCGATGCCGTCCATCCAGTGATACTCGTCGGCGAAGCAACCTCCAGGCCATCTGAGGTTGGGGATGCGGATCTGCTTGAGGGCGTCGAACACGTCTTTTCGCACACCATCGATGTTGGGGATTTCAGAATCTTTACCCACCCAAAGGCCATCGTAGATACAATGTCCGAGATGTTCTGAGAAATGTCCATAGATGTGGCGCGAGATGGTAGTCTCTGCCCTTGATTCCTGTAGCGTGATAGTTGCCGTTCTGGCATCATCCGTGCTCTTTGTCTTTGCCTGAATGTCTGTAATGCCCAAAATGGCGCACAGAGCGATAGTGTAAATCTTTCTCATTATTTCACAAAATTGTAGAGGTGCAGCCCGTTCTCGTAATAATATTTGCAAAGATACTCATTATTCCCCGTTTTTTCGTATATTTGCAGCCATATTTAACAAAAGTTGAATAATGTCAGTGATGAACAGCAAATTGAGTATTTTACTCAATTAAGATAACTTTCTCATGCTCAAGAATGCAAATTTATTTGTATTCTCTTCGTTAATTCGAAATTTTACACTATCTTTGCATCGTGATTCTGAAAAGAGTCACCCGTAAAGGTGTGCTTAACTGCACTTAATTGGGAACGTTTTCGTAAGCCGAAAGCAGAGTCAAGTTCACTTGGACTATGCTGAGGCCAGAAAAGGTCCACGTAGTGAACTGGGTGTGAATCCCCGACTGTCCCGCAGCAGTGAACTCCGTTATGGCTCCTAAGCATAAACGCCATTAGACGATTGTCTGAGAAGGCGCTTGGGAGTGGAGGAAAGTCTGAAGACCAGCCTTTTTCGGTTAAAATGCCGCTGCACCACGATGTATGGTGTCGGCAGGCGCCAATTTAATTTTTTGTGGGTTATGAAACATGAATCAATTGTCGTCGTGTACGACAGCTGTCAGGCTATTGCTGAGGAGATAGCCGACAAGTTGGGTGCTGAAGCTGTCAGCGTCCAGAGTATGAACAACAGGCAGATTGAGAACTCTCAGAGTTTCATCCTTGCCGTCGAGTTTCAGTCTGCGGGTCAGTTGACTCCCCATTGGCTGTACGCTTATCTAAACTTTCACGCAGTCAGTCTCAAAGGGAAAAAGATCGCCGTATTCGTTACTTTGGGAAACAAACATGATGACGATCATGTAGCCAAGGAATTTTGCAACAAACTCAAAGAGAATGGGGCGCACATCGTCGGTGAGTTGCAATACGCAGGCACCCCTGAGTGGAACCTCGACAATTGGGTGTGCGCAATATCACCGAACCTCTAACCTTCAGAACCTTACCATTATGATCTACATTATCATCGTAGCCCTCGAGTTCCTGCTGGCTTTCGTCGGCGTAGGCCTACTCATTAGGCACTACAACCACAAGGCATAGCCTATCTCTTCCTCGCCCTGAAATACAGCATCGCTCCTTCAACATGGAAGTCGAGAATGTCGTAGTATGGTTCCAGCCGGTGCTTCACATCGTCGGCAGTATCGAAGGGAGGCGTGAACCATCCCATGCGAGTCATGACGGTGCGGGCGAGCCAGTCGGCAACCTTCTGCTCACCAACTACGTAGAAGCATGCCAACAGTTCACCGCCAGACTTTAGTGTACGGAGAATCTCGGCGTAAGCCTTTTCCTTGGCAGGAAACACGTGAAGTCCATTCATGCAGAGCACTTTGTCGAAGGTTCCATCCTCAAAGGGAAGTGCACCCACATCACCCTGCATCGTTTTAATGTTAGTAATACCAGCCCCACGGAATCTGTTTTCTGCCTGTTCAAGCATGTCCTGACTGTAATCCAGACAGGTAATGTCTGCCTTGGTCATACGGCGATATTTCTCTTTGGTGAATACAGCCGTGCCTACGGGTACATCAAGTAACTTGCCAGAGAAGTCATCAGAAATCCAACTGAGCACCCTGCGGGCAATCTCGTTATCATCAACACCGCCCCAGAGCAACTTGAAGTACAACTTGCTCCACCATTTACCCTGAGTAATCGCATCGTCATAAAAACTCTTGCTAAACTTGTACGATTTCTTAATTTTGTCTGACATTATAATCTTCTATTTGTTTTGACGCTGCAAAGGTACATATAATGCTTTGCAACACGATTGCAAAGACGGTATCTACAAGCAATTTCATAAGTTTTAGGTATTGTGCAATTCAGAAAAGCGCCGTACCTTTGCAGCGGAATTTGAAATTGAATAAATCATGATAAGAGGTAACATACAACAGAATGTTATGGCAAAGACCAAGGGGACTTACGTTAGCGTGAGTCCTCTTTTTTTTGTGAACAAATTGGAATATTGTTCGTTTTTGAAAGGAGACAGATGATGCAGATAAAAAAGGATTATACGCGCGAGCAGATTGTGACGGTTGCCAAGCGGGTGTTCCTACGGAAGGGCTTCGCCAAGGCTTCTGTGCGTGATGTTGCCAAAGGCGCAGGCATTGGATTGAGCAACATCTACAATTACTTCAATAGCAAGGACGAGATCTTCCGTCATATCGTGGCTCCGCTGATAGCGAAGATGGAAGAGATGTTGAAAGAGCATCACGACGTGAGGTATCATGAGGAGTTCCTGCGCTATGCCAATGGCGAGAGTGACGAGATGATGACGAAGCACGTGCAGAAGTACATGCAACTCATCAGCCATTACCGCGATGAACTGGAACTGATTCTATTCAAAGCGCAAGGTTCATCACTTGAAAACTTCATCGACGACTATACCGATGTATGTACGAATCAGGTCTTGGAGTTTATGGACAATTTTAAGCAGAAGTACCCTGATTACAGTACCGTCAATACTACATTCACCTATCATGTACATACGGTGTGGATGTTCAGTTTTATGTCAGAGGTCATCAAACATAAACTTAGCGCCAAGGAGATTGAAAAAGCCATCAACGACTATATCTTATTTGAATACACAGGTTGGCGAGCACTGATGAATAAGCATTAAACAATAACCATTAAACATTAAATGTCTGAAAATGAAGATTGAAAGGATTAACGAACTGTTCGCGCGCTATACCGAACAGTTGCTAAGGGTTCGCTGGTGGACACTTGGCGCATTTGTACTGGTACTGATTCTCTCTGTGATTGGTATGAACCGCATGGTGAAGGAGACATCGTTCGACGATTATTTCATCGAGGACGACCCCATGCTGGTGAAGACTGAGGAGTTTAAGTCGCACTTCGGTAACGACTATTACGTGGGTGTGCTGACGCAGTGCGACAACCACTTTACGAAAGAGAATCTGACAACGCTCAGGGCCCTGTCGAACGAATTATTGGACAGTCTGTCGTATGCCGATAAGGTGACCTCTCTGACGGATATCGAGTTTATGGTGGGTAGCGACGACGGCATGACGATCGAGCAGATTGTCCCCGACGAGATTCCCGATGAAGGTTCAGCGGCGATGGACAGCATCAAGGCCCGTGCCTATAGCAAGCCCCATGTGGCTCGCAAACTCATCTCCGAGAAGGGCGACCTGTCGTGGATCATGGTGAAACTACGTACCTTCCCCAAGGACAGCGTGTGGAAGAAGACCAGTACGGTGGCTCCCGACATCATTACGGGTCAGGAGGTGGAGCACATCATCAAGAAACCCGAGTACGCCTCGCTGCACCCCAAGGGTACTGGCATGCCTTACGTGACCAACTGCAAGACCGTCTATATCGGCCAGGAGATGGGGCGCCTGATGATGATTGCCACCCTGATCTGTATCGTGGTGATGCTCTGCATGACGCGCTCGTGGCGAGGTGTGGTGGCACCTATCGTGTCAGTGATTGGCGGCCTGTTTATGACCTACGGCATCGCGGGTTTCACACAGATGTACGTCGATTCGACGGTGCTGATGATTCCCACCATTCTGTCGTTTGCCGTCGCTATCGCCTACAACATCCACATCTTCTCTTATTTCCGTGGCAGGATGCGCATCCATGGCGAACGCCGCAAGGCTATCGTAGAAACGCTTAAGGAGATAGGCTGGTCGGTATTCTTCTGTGGCTTCACCACCTTGGTGTCGCTGCTGTCGTTCCTGGTCATCCCCATCCGTCCGATGCATTGCGTGGGCATCATCAGTTCCATGAGTGTGCTGTTTGTGCTGCTCACTTCGCTGATTGTAACACCCGTGCTACTGTCATTTGGCAAAAACAAACGTCCCATTGAGGGCTTTACCGAAGATAGCGACACCCGATGGACGCGGGTGATGGTGCAACTGTGCGACGCCGTTCTCCGCAACCCCAAGAAGATAGGCTATTCGTTCCTCATCATCTGCATTCTGTTGTGCATCGGCCTGTGGAAGATTGAGGCCGCTTTCGACATCGAACGCACGATGGGAACCAAGGTGCCTTATGTAAAGGAGGTGATGGATGTGGGCCGCTCTGAACTGGGTTCGCTCTATTCGTATGACCTGATTGTGGAACTGCCCAACGATGACGAGGCAAAGGAACCCGCCAACCTGAAGCATCTGGACGAGTTGCAGCAACAGGTGGCAAGATACGACCTCACTAAGCGTACCACCTCGATTCTCGACATTCTGAAAGACTTGAACCAGACGCTGAACGACGGCGATACGGCCCACTACCGCATACCTGACAGCGAGGAAGAGGTGGCTCAGACGATGGTGCTCTACGAGAATGCGGGCGGCACGGAGTCGGAATATTGGATGGACTATGACTATCGCCGTCTGCGCCTGATGGTGGAGATTTCTGATTTCAACTCGGCTCAGGTGGAGCGCGAGATGGCGCAGATACAGGCCGACGCAGAAAAGCTGTTCCCTGATGCCAAAATCACGGTGGTGGGAAATATCCCACAATTTGTCACCATGATGCAGTATCTCGTCAGAGGTCAGATGCTCTCGTTTGTGATATCTATATTAATCATAGGTATTATCCTGATGATTGCCTTCCAGAGCATCCGTGTGGGGTTGATAGGATTGATTCCCAACATGATGCCGGCCGTCTTTGTGGGCGGTTACATGGGATGGATGGGAATCCCCCTCGACATGATGACTGCTACCCTACTCCCCATGATGCTGGGTATGGCGGTAGATGATACCATCCACTTCATCAACCACTCGAAACTGGAGTACGATCGCACGCAAAACTATCAGACGGCCATCCGCCGCACCTTCCGAGTGGTGGGTGTCGCCATCGTCATCACCTCTATCATCACCTCGGCGGTCTTCGCCAGTTTCTGTACATCGGCGTGCACCATGTGTCTCAACTTCGGCCTCATGGCCATCATCGGCATTCTCTCGGCGCTTGCTGCCGACCTGCTCGTGACGCCGATTCTCGTGAATAAATGCAAAGTATTTGGTAAAAAGTAAAGAAGTAAACGATATGAAAAAGGTATTATTAATTGCAGTTTTATGCTCAATGTTCAATGTTCAATGGTCAATGGTCAATGCCCAGAAACTGACGGGGCGCGATGTGATTCAGAAAGTAAAAGATCGTCCCGATGGCGATACGCGCTACGGCGAAATGGAGTTAACACTGAGGAAGAAGAACGGCACTACCCGCCAGCGTAAGGTCACCTCGTGGGCCATGGACGAGGGCAAGGACACCAAGAAGATGATGTTCTTCACCTATCCTGGCGACGTGAAAGGCACGGGCTTCTTGACTTGGGACTACGACCAGATAGGCAAGGAGGATGCCAAGTGGCTCTATCTGCCCGCCATGAAGAAGACGCGCCGTATCAGCGGTTCGTCGTCGAAGACCGACTATTTTATGGGTACCGACTTCACTTACGACGATATGGGTACGCGCCATGTGGATGAGGATACCCACAAACTGCTGCGCGAAGAGGTGAAGGATGGTCACAAGTGCTGGGTTGTCGAATCGGTACCCGTCGATAAACACGAAATCTATAGCCGCAAGGTGTCGTGGATTCGTCAGGACTGTCTCGTTGCCGCCTATGTGGAGTACTACGATAAACTCAACAAACTCCATCGTGTACTTACCATCAGCGACGTGAAGCAGGTGCAGGGTTTCTGGACCATTCAGAAGATGGAAATGAAGAATGTGCAGACGGAGCATAGTACGCTGATCGTAGTGAAGAATCCCAAGTACGACATCAAGGTTGACAAGTCACTCTTCACGGTGGCGAAACTCGAGAAAGGCTTATGAGATCTCTCTTTCTCCTCGCACTATTATGGTGCATATGTCCTCGTCCTGTCGTGGCACAGGGCGAGGATTCTCTCCAAGTCGGCGTCAAGGGCTTCGTCGATACCTATCATGCACTGCGTACCGAGTCGCCTAACGATTGGATGTCGTCCAGAACACGTGTACGTGGCGAGGTGACGCTGGAGAAAGGTCATACGGGTGCTTTTGTCTCGGCCAACCTTGTGTACAACGCTATCTTGAAAGACCGTACGGGTTTCCAACTGCGCGAGGCTTACGCCTATTATTCCGATGAACACTTGGATCTGCGGGCAGGTCGGCAAATCATCGCCTGGGGAGTGGCTGACGGACTTCGTCTGACGGATATTATCTCGCCGATGGACTATACCGAGTTCTTGGCACAGGACTATGATGATATCCGCATCCCTGTGGGAGGTCTCCGTCTGCGTTACTCTCGCGAGAAATGGAGTTTGGAGGCTGTAGCCATCCCTGTCAGCAGTTTCTTTGAGTTGCCCACCGATGCCGAGAACCCCTGGTCTGTAGGGCCGCTGCCCATTGGTGACGAACCCAGTCATCGGCTCTGTAATATGGAATATGGCGGCCGTCTCTCGTTCTTCCTCAGCGGCATCGACTTCTCTCTGTCGGCTCTGCACACTTGGAATAAGATGCCGGTTGTATGTGGTGGTATCGGACAGTATCGGCGAATGACGATGCTGGGTGCCGATTGCTCGTTGCCACTCGGACGCTTTGTGGTGCGTGGCGAGGTTGCCGAGTATCTCGACGAACTGCAACCCAACGAAGAATTATCAATTGTCAATTATCCATTATCAATTCGCGCAGCAGCGACTAATGCGCTGCTGGGCATTGACTGGTATGCAGGTAATGACTGGTCGCTCTCAACCCAATATGCCCATAAATACGTGGCAAGTGGCGAGCACCGAAATTCCGGCCTCGCCACCTTCCGTATCTCCAAGGACTTGCTTCGCAACACCCTTGCTTTGCAGAGTTTTGCCTATTTCGACGTTACCAACGGTGGCATTTATAACCGCCTCAGCGCCGACTACGCCCTCAACGACCAGCTCCACGCCACTCTGGGCTACGACTATTTCCATGCCGATCGCGGCTCGTTCACGGTCTATGACCACAACTCTGAGATTTTCCTGAAATTGAAATACAGTTTTTGAATAGTCTCTAACAAGAGAGCCGCCGATATCCACACATCGGACATCGGCGGTTTTTGCTTGTTTATGAACGGGCTTTGTCATTTTCATTTTTGTTATGGTTTTACACCAAGAATTGTGGCGTACATCGGCTTCTTCCGATGGATTTCCGTCTGCGCGAACCCGGCATCGTCGAGCAGATTCTTTAGCTGTTCTGGTGTATAGGCGGTCATGCCCTCCACGAAGTTCGTCCACTTGGAATCGGCATCGACAACTTCGACCATGATGGCAAAACGTCCACCAGGCTTCAGCACCCTGTGAATGCCCTTCACACAGCCCGGCAGATTCGGCCAGAAATAGACCGTCTCGATGGCCGTCACAAGGTCGAATGTCCCTTCTTCGTAAGGCAATTCAGCAGCAGATCCTTTCTGGACGAACACCTGTTTGTCGAGCACGTCGGCATTGCTTTCACGAGCCTTTGCCACACTCTCGTCTGAGATATCGATTCCAAAGACTTTAGCACCTTGGCTCCTCTTGAGTAACCGTTGTAATGTTTTGCCGCCGCCGCAACCGACATCGAGTATCGTCCAGCCATCCTGAAATTCGATGAGTCCCAGCCCCCAGTTCGTCAGCGGAGCATGCGTCAGGTTCATAAATTTCAGCATAGCTCGTCCCATCCGTCCTTTCGGGTGGGCACAATTGGTGAAAAACTTCTTTAAAAGTCCCATAGTTCTTATATTTTTCCAGATTTGATAACCTTTGCAGCGAACTGGATGCCAACAAAACCTGCGATGGCAGTCGTGAGGACAACGGCTATCAGTCCCCAAGGACTGGCAAACGCCATGAGTCCTTTAGCATAGTCGATGCCTAATTCTTCGGCGGCTCCCTGGTAATACCATTTAGTGCGTGTCCACAGAGGCAGGATCCAGGCAATGACACCGATTGCTTGGATGGGGTAGGCTATGGACTGTCCTTTCAACGATTTATTACCGATAAATTGCCTTACAGCATCGGAAATCACGCCAGCCAGTAGCATCAGCAGGGCCTCAGACAGGTCGCACTCGCCAACAGCCAGTAAAAAAGCTGCAAGAATAAATGCGAATATTGTGCCGACACCGAATTTCTGCCATCTCACGGCAGCCGAATAATAAGAGAAGGCCCCAAGCAGGGCTGCAATAGCCGGGAAGAATACCCAGGCATAAGGGGAGAGATACCCCAGGAAGGCCGTCGCGAAAACAGTCACGACATACAGGGCAGCCAAGGCTGCGAGTAAGCGAGAGCAAAGCCAAACCTGTTTGAGCCTTGCCGAGTGTGAGCAGGCTCGACTGAAAGTCAAGCCCAGAATCTTGAGATAGTTGATTTTGTTCATAACAATACTCTTTAAAATGGGGTGCTTACCTCACGGCTCGCACCCTTCTAACTAAACTAAACAAATACTCTTTATGAACTCATTAAGTGTTATTGTGCATGCTGGCATTTATCGCACCTGCCTTTACACGCAGTCTTTCGTTCACAATAGCGCTCACATTGTGCACAGAGGTCATAGCCCAGCATGGTGCCGAGGATAAAGTCCTCCTCAGGCGTCAGTTCGTTGAGCGGACGGGTGACAATGAGGCGAATGGCGTTGAGACATTCTTTGCGACCGATATAGAAATTCAAGTTGTTCTTGCCTGCTGGCTGTAGTACGAAGTCCATGTTCTGACTGCAAAGCCGTTTGGTGGCATAGGCCTCATATTGCTTCGGGCAAGTAAATAGTACCATCTGACGTACCCCCTTTTGGAGTTCGTAGATATGGTTCATCAACACCTTCATCTCAATTGGCATCATCTCAGTTTGTCTCATAGCGCTAAATATTATAGATTAGGTGAAATCTCGGCAATCCACGCATCAATACGTGTGTCCGTCTTGTCATCCTCATTCACATCATCGAGGGGCAAACCGATGAACTTTCCATCAATAACGGCCTCAGATTCATCGAAGGTATAGCCGTCAGTATCTACGGCTCCCACGAAACGGGCTCCGCTGGCTTTAATACCGTTATACAGCTCACCGATGCCACCTACGAAGGTATCACTATAGCTCTCACAGTCGCCACAGCCGAAGAGGGCAATGGTCTTGCCTGTAAGGTCGGCCCCCTGCAGCACCTTCAGACCGTCGTACCAGTCATCCTGCAACTCGCCAGCACCCCATGTCGAGGTGCCAAGGATCAGGTTCTGGTTGGCGTTCACTACATCGGCTGTGAGATCCTGCACGTTGATGACCTCACAACCCAATTTCTGGGCTATCTTCTCTGCGATAGCCTCGCACGTTCCTGTCGAGGAACCGTAAACTACAATTGTCGCGTTCATTTCTATTTTTTAATAATGTTATAATTCGGTGCAATGATGCGATTAAGCGAGAGCAGTGCAAGCTTGCTTGCTGACTGCCGAGCGTGAGCATCTTCGTGACCAGTTCTAAACTGGGCACAAAGGTACGACGAAAATCCCGACGGTGCAATACTCAAAACTGAGGTTTTTGCCGTCGGGATATGCAGTGTCTCTAATGAAACGCGATTAGCAAGAAGTAGGTATTTACAATATGGTTGGGTCTTTGGGCAGGAAATCCATTTTACTTTCTTATGAATTTATTCTCTGATTCAGGTGTTTCAGTAGCAGAATAGCGTTCTATCATCATCATAGGCGTGTCGTGGTCAAAAGCATCATATTCACAATCAACAATCTTATTACAAATAAGTTACAAATATGATACTTTAGTGAAAAGCATCATAAATTGAAGGTAGAATGGAAGATTTTTAGTAAAAGTCTTGCAAATCGCCTGAAAAATCAGTATCTTTGCAGGAAATTTAATCAACTTAATTATGAGGATAACAATCATCAACAACGAAAGAAATGAAAAGAGGTGACCTCAACTGAAAAAGGTTGTCACTTTTTGGAGAGTTAAACTTAACTGGTTATTATAATAATTACTATCTCACTAAAAGCGTTTACCTCTTTTGATTCTTATAACGATATTGGTTGTCAGTTAGATTGAACAGGTTGTCTGCATTTTGCTCTTACAACTGAAAGGGTTAACCCTTTCGCGGCAGTTTCACTGACCAGGTTACGTTCTTATCGTTCTGAATCGTGTGCAAAGATACAAACTTTTCTTTAAGAATCTGCATTTTCCCAAGGATTTTTCCACATTCGCTGCTGCGGCCCGCTTTGAGTATGCGCCACTGATGGTGTCTGGTTGCCGATGCTCATGTGCGGTCTCTCGTCGTTGTAGAAAGAGATGATGCGGGTCAGTTCCTTCTTGCAAGCCTTGCGTGTTGGGATGGTCATCCTATAGAGCCATTCTGTCTTCAATATGCCGTTGGCACGCTCGGCAACAGCATTCTCTAACGGGTCGCCACTCTGCGTCATACTGATTTGCGTTCCACGGCTTTTGAGGATGGTCACATACATCTGGCTGCAATACTGGCTGCCTCGGTCTGAGTGATGTATAAGGCATCTTGCCGTATCGTCGTCGATAGTTTTGTAGGCCATGTTGAGAGCCTCTATCGGATACACCGTTTCAAGTGTCGGTCCGACAGACCAGCCAACAATCTTATGTGAGTACAGGTCTGTGATAAGCGACAGATAGCATACACCCTCCGATGTCTCCACATAGGTGATGTCACTGGCCCATACTTGATTGGGACGGGTTGGAACGAGATCCTTGATAAGATTAGGATACTTGCGATAGTTGTGCTCTGAATCGGTCGTCTTGTAACGCCTGCGACGCTTGATGCGTACCATAAGCCCATGCTTGCGAAGCATCTCTATGAATGCGTCACGACCAGGAAAACAGCCTGTATCGTCGAACATCTTCTTTAGGATTGCATGCAGCTTGGACGCGCCCAGTCCAGGATTGGACTTGCGATACTCGCGAGCCTTCTCCATGATGATGGGTTCTATGGCATCCTCAGCAAAGCCTTCTTTGTCATCTCGCTTATTATATGCCTGTCTGCTGTAACCAAACAGCCCGCAAAGCGTACTCAGGGCCGCCCCCGAGCCGTCTTCGCGAAGCAGACTTACTGTTTGGTGTCAGATTTTTTTCTTACAGGGATATTAAAAGTCTGCTCTGCAAGATCAATCATGGTCGAATAGGCATGGGAACGGAGTTTCTCCAATTCCAACGCCTTGCGAAGACGCTTTATCTCAGCGTCTTTCTCCTTTAAGCGTTCGTCCTTTGTCTTTGCCATGTCCTCTTCAGAAATTGATTCCTGCTGCAAAGGTAACAAATCTTTTTCATTCAGGAACTTGTCCATCCAAGAAAACAGCACCGAACGGCTACTAATGTGATACTTCTTGATGATTTTCTCTGCGGAAACACCGCTTTCAAGGTATTCACGGACGATCAAAATACGGTCATCGTCCGTGAATGTGTAACCTTTTAACTCTACTTCGCGTGTCTCGTACCAACCTGTAGACTCGTTATACACGCGTTCTGTTCTTGTCTTGTGCTTCATTGTCACTTCATTTTTTTGCCTCCTAAAGTGACAACTTTTTCTAGTCTAAGTCAGTTAGGGGCTACCGACAAAAAGCTGCGCGAACTTAAACTATTAATTATTAAGTATCTGCCACAGGATGGACTCCATAATAACCAATTGACAGCCACCCTTCACGATATTTACGAGAACGAGGTGTGGCTACGTCAGCATGCGATGGTAGAGGACTATATCTTCGTGCCAGCTATCCGTCGTCTGGAGCAACAGACAAAACAGGGTGATGTGACGCGAAACATATCCGACATGGTGTTTAAGGCTGGAACAGGTCAGAATCCCGACGCGCTTAGTGATCGTGAGAAAGATGTAATTATATCGTTGGTTCAAGGCATGTCGAACAAAGAGATTGCTGACCATCTCTGTATCTCGGTGAATACAGTTATTACCCATCGTCGTAACATAGCCCGAAAGCTTCAGATTCACTCTCCTGCCGGTCTTACGATCTATGCCATTGTAAACGGCCTTATCGATATCTCAAGTGTAAAGCTGTAACCTTACGTGCTTTTGGTTGAAGAAATCATACCGTTCGCTGTCTGTCTGAGGTCGTTGGCAGAAAGAAGGCTGCTGGTCTTTAAACCACTTTCTATTTGATGCGTCAAAAGGATAGTTGCAACTGAGATGATAGAAATCAATGTTTAACTCATTAAAATAGAAAGAAAAATGAAACGAATAATGATGATTCTGATGGCTGCGATGATGATAAGCAGCTCAGCCATTGCCCAGGAAGAAAGGCAAGGCAGTCGCCCTGAGAAGAAGTTCGATAAGACTGAGATGGCTAAGCATCGTACAGACAGAATGGTAAAAGACTATGGCCTGAACGACAAGCAGGCCAAGCAATTACTCGAACTGAACAGCAAGTATGTAGAAAAGATGAGACCTCATGGAGGTCGTCCTCATCATGGTCATAAAGGTGGGCCTCGTCCTCCGAGAGACGGGAAAGATGTCAAGGGCCAGCGTCCAGAGCCTCCAAAGGATGGTAAACGTATGGCGCCTCCCAAAGGGGGTAAGCATCTGGAGCATCACAAGAAGATGGAGGAGACGATGAAGGCCTACGATGCCGAACTGAAGAAGATTATGACCGAAGATCAATTCAAAGTCTATCAGGCTGATATGCAGAAACGCCGCCAGCATCGTGAACACAAATAATTAGTTAGGTTACAGGAAAGCAAAAAGGCGCAACTCTCACGAGCTGCGCCGTTTCCATAACCAATTAACCTAACTAAACCTGTGTATGATTTTCTTTTTCTGTTGCAAAGGTACAAAGATTCCACCTTGCACTTGATAAGATATGTTTCAAAGACTAACAAAAATCGTTCAATGCAACAAAAATGTATGCAATGAACGATTTTTAGTTACCAAATACGGCTGAGTGTTCGGACTTGCGTTGAGACATTGCCCGAGAGCAACAGACTGTCGTAGATAGATTGGGGGAAGACAAGGTTAGTCATCGACATGGTGCCATCCTTGGTGAGAATTTCAACAGACGATTGATCAACGAACAGGTCGATGGTCACCTTATCACCTGCTGTATTCAACGGAGCCTTCATCGAGGGGATGGAGAAACTGCCATTGAAATCTGCACGGCCAGAGTTGGCGTTACGATGTACGACCAATAAACGTTCTGAGGCATAAATATCGATAACAAACTTCTCATTGTTGCTGTTACTGAGCGTGATGGTGGCGTTTTGATCCAGACTGACATCGAAACGTAGCTGATAAGCCGATTTCTGGGCATCAAGTGGTAAGGTCTCAGTGCTGACCGTCTGCCACTGGCCTGCTATCTTGTCAATCTCGCTCACCACAGGACAACAGAGCAAAGGCTTATTGTCGTACTCAGTAAGCTTCAGTTCACGAGGTAACGTCATGGCAGAGCGCCAAGGCGAACAGGGTACATTACCTGCATACTGCCAGTTGTTCATCCATCCAATCATCAGTTTCCTGTCGCCTGTGTTCGACCAGGTTACGCCAGCATAGTTGTCCATGCCGTAGTCGAGCCAAAGTGGATAGTCGAGGGCATCGGCCTTGAATTCCTTTCCATCAAAGTCGCCCACGAAATACATCATGCCTGAACCAAGGATACGACCACCAGGATTGACACTTACTATCAGTACCCATTTGTCGCCAAATTGAAGAAGGTCTGGGCACTCCCACTGAAGATTGGGACGTCCTGGCAAATCAACAACGAATGTGCTCAGGTGGTTCCAGTTCTTCAGGTTGGTGGAACCATAGAATTCAATTCCTCGTAGCCAACCCTTAGCCAGAGCCATCACCCACTGTTTGGTACCTTCATGCCAGAATACTTTCGGATCGCGCAAGTTGTCGTCGTTGTTTCTGATAACAGGGTTGCCTGAATAGCGGGTAAATGTCTGCCCTCCATCGGTAGAGTAGGCAATGCTTTGTTGCTGAATGCCATCGGCCGATGTATAGAGAGCCACCATCGCATTTGCACCAAAGCCACCAGTATTGTCCTTGTCTATGATGGCTGAGCCCGAGAAGATATCTCCAAGTTCGTCACGTTGCAGTGCTACGGATTGTTCTTTCCAGTGTATCAGGTCGGAAGAGGTAGCATGGCCCCACGACATATTGCCCCAGTCGTTGCCTCTCGGATTATACTGATAGAACAAGTGATATGTTCCATCGGCATAAACCATTCCGTTGGGATCGTTCATCCAGTTCTTGGCTGGAGTGAAGTGAATCTGTGGGCGATACTGTTCTTTATAACTATCTGCCGTTGGCTCCGGAGGCGTTACGGGCTCTTCAGGCGTAGGTGCTGGAGGAGTGGGAGGATCCGACTTGGGATCGTCACTCGAGCAGCCAAAGATGGTAACCGCCATAGCAGCGGTTACCATCATGAGGGATATTCGTCTAAGTACTCGCATAGACTTCATACTATTGTGGATTCTTGTTTATCTGGTCTTCAGATATTCCAGAGAATTCTTAGCCAGAGTCAGCACGTTGTCCTGATAGATGTTGTTGCTTGGATGTGCGCTCTTATCAGGCGAACCATCACGATTCTTCATCGAGAACTCGCAACCACCATTACCGATGCAGATGAGTGTGCCTTGGAACTCAGTGTTACCCTGCTGGGCCTCCCAAACATTCATCTGGCTTACCCACCATATCTGGCTATCCCATGTACCGAGCGGATAGACACCGTAGATCTGGGTACACTGAATGTAGCATGACTCTTCCTGATTGCCGATGCCAGTCCAAAGTGATGGCAGGTTGAAGTACAGACAGTTGTGGTCTTCTGTCCAACCCGGACCCTTGAAGGCAATCAGCTTGGTATCGGCATTGGTCTCTACCTCCAGTCCCTTGTAGATAGGATGAGTAGAATGATCCTTTCTGAACTTGTGGTCGGGATTCAGCTCTACAGCCATCTTCCAGGTATCCTCGTTAATACCACCTTCACCGAAACCGAATGTGTGGTCGTTGCTCTTCATCTCGTCGAGACTGATACGGCCCAGATGTCCGGCATATACTGTAGCGTGGCTCCAGAGCAGCATGCTTCCGCCTTCCTTGTACCACTCACGGATGATAGGTGTTGCAGCCTCTACGTCAGCGGGGATATTCCAAACGTCGCTTTCTTCCACACCTTCCAGGTCGCGCAGCCAGAAGAGTACGCGGTAAGGCTCAATGACGTCACCAGATGTGATGCTTGTGAACGGTACGAACTGGGCAGTGGGATAGGTCTCGTGCAGCCACAGCCAAGCTGAAGCCTCGTCGTCGTCACCCTTCTCAACCAGTTCCTCAGGTGTAGCATAGATGCTCAGGAATCCGATAGCGGTCTTACCGATACGGAGTGATGCTGATGTAGAAAGCGAGGTACCCTTGTCGTTTTGGGCTACCAGTGTAACCTCCCAAGTATCGCCAGTCTCCACGTCCTTAATAGAATAGCTGGTGGCAGAACCGGGAAGTGTCTCGCTGATAGTGCGAACGCCGTTGGTAGCCGTGAACTGAATACTGGTAGCATCTGGAGCGGCATTCCACTCTACGAGCGCATCATAGCCGCCCTCTTTATCTACCTGGCTCATCTGTACGCCGGTGATGCTCGTAGCACCCTCACGGGTATAGCTCTTTACAACACCAGTAGAGATATTTGTGCCATCTGACTTCTTGAATACATATTCGAAAGGAACATTCGTGGGAACGGTCTTATGGGTAAAGCTGTTGCCACTAACCGTCTCGCTGGCTGAAAGTGTACCGTTGCGATAGATCGTTACCAGCATCTGTGCATCCTGTTGAGGCCATGTCCAGGTATAGTCGTCGCCAGAGAGCGAACCATTGATCTGAGTGGCATCGGGAGCGCTGAGCTTCATAGCCTCGCGGTCGATGTCCTTGTCCTGACAGGCGGTCAGGACAAGTGCGAACATCGCTAATATAATGAATGATATCTTTTTCATAACTCTTAATTTTCAATTGTCAATTATCCATTTCAATTTAATTATATCCCTTGTTCTGAGTGTAGAGACCAGGTACGTAGTAGAGCTGGATATAGGGCAGAGGGAAGTACTCGTTCTTGCCCGGTGTATAGTGGGCATCTTTATAGTACTGTGCATAGGTCTGTCCCTCATAGACACTGTTCTGCTCTGACTCGAAGAACTTGTTCAGTGTCTGTGAAGCGATACCCCAACGGCGCAGGTCGAAGTAACGTCCGTTCTCCATGGCGAGTTCCAGACGGCGCTCCCACTGCAGGCACTTACGGGCAGTCTCCTTATCCTTGAAGTAAGAATCAGGATAAAGTGCAATCTCGCACTGGTCGGCTGCGTAGCTGATATGCTTGTCAACAGAGTTCTTGGCACGCTGGCGAACAGCGTTGATAATCTCTTGGGCCTCAGTCAGACTACCTGTCTCAATCAGAGCCTCGGCACGCATCAGCATCACGTCGGTATAGCGGAGCACATAGTCGTTCATGGCGAAAGCCTGCCAGGGATTGTCGAATGTCTCACCCTTTGAGCGCTGTGGCACTTCCTTCAGAGAAGCATAGTAACCGTAGGTGTTCGGAGTACGAGAGTTGTCAGTGGTCATCGTGTACTCCTGCTCATATTTGTATGGGAAGGTAGGCATACCTACTGTGTGGAAGAGACGCGGATCCCATTTCTGAGATGTTGGCATACCATTGACAGGATAGGCAATCTCCTTGTTGAAGTCGTCGAACATGGGCAGACCGTCTTTGGTCTTGAAAGCATTTACCAGGTTCTGGGTGGGTTTGTGGAAGTCCCATCCGCACGACCACATCTGCCAGCAACCATTCAGCATGTTGCTCCAGTTGGCGCGACCGTAGAGGGTGTTGTCATCCTGATAGTCACTGTGCTGTACAGCAAATACGCTCTCCTTGGAGTTCTTGTACTCAGGCAGGAAGATGTCACCATAGTCCTCTAAGTAGCCATAATCAGAGTTCTTTACTACCTCGGTATATTCAATGACCTTCTTCATGTAGTCCTGATTGATGTGGCTCACACCGGTGTTATCCTCGTAACCATTGCCCCAGGCCATGGTCAGATAGCACTTAGCCAGATAGGCTGCGGCAGCGATCTTATTGGCGCGACCGCCATCGGCCTGATGTGCAGGCAGCACATCGTATGCAGCCTTGAAGTCGGCAACGATCTTCTCCATCAGCTGCTCATGGGTGAACTCATCGTTACGGGTCTGTTCCTCAGAGTGTACTTTATAAACCTCTTCGTCGATCCAGGGAACCTGATTCCAAAGCTGGACGAGCTTGAAGTAGAAGTGGGCACGGAGGAAACGGACCTCACCTTCGCGGATGGCCTTTACCGATGCGTCCATTGTATCATTATTTGCCAGAGATACCAATGCACGGTTGCAGCGGCTAACTGAGCAGTAGAAGTGATACCAGAGTTCGTCCATGTGGTCGGGGGTTGAGGCTGTCAGAGTGGACCAAACCTCTACCGGGTGGTAGTTGGTATCGGTTGTTCCCGAGCCGCCCTTCATGGCATCGTCGGAAGAGACATCACCATATGGCCAGAGATTAAACGGATAGGTGTACCAGTCGTCACCGAGTTTGGCGTAGGCTGCTGTCACCATCTCTTCAGGCTGGCTCATAGCCAGGTCCTCGCTGATGACACCTTTAGGTGTAACGTCTATGAAATCGTTGCAAGAAGTAAGCGTACCGCAAACGATCAGACCTGCGCAGATTGCTTGATATATTGTCTTCATAATCATTCTTGTTTTACTATTTTACCGTTTTACTATTTTACCCTTTTTTCCTTTAGAACGAAGTCTGGATTCCAAATGACAGACTGGTGCTGTTAGGATACATCCAACGTGGGTTCTCAGGGTCAGAGCAGGTCAGTGAGCTGCTCTTGATGGTAAGCAGGTTGTGACCAGCGATATAGACGCGTGCACTTGTCATGCTCAGCTTGCTGATAAGGCTCTTCGGCAAGTTGTAGCCAATCTGTACCTGACGGAGCTTAGCGTAAGAGCCATTCTCTACGAAATAAGTAGAGGTACGGTTTTCGTTACCAGTGTTGTTGGTAGTCAGAGCAGGGATGTCAGAGCCTGTGTTGGCGGTTGTCCAGGCACCGAGCATACGGTTACCCTTGTTAGAGCCGGCATCAGTGATGCTATAGAAGTCAGTCTGGAACTTCTGGTCGTTATAGACATCCTGACCGGCTACGCCCTGCCAGAACATGTTGAAATCGAAGTCCTTATAGGCGAGATCCACATTCAGACCCCAAGAGAAGTTGGGCACAGGACTGAAGATCCAGGTCTGGTCCTGCTCGTTGATGATACCGTTACCATCAAGGTCGGCATACTTCAGACCACCTACGCGGGCATTCTCCTGACCGCTGGCCAAAACCTCTTCGCGGTTCTGGAACAGACCATCTACCACATAACCTACGATTGAACCATAAGGACGGCCCGACTCTACGAGATTCTCCTTGGCGGTGTGAACATACGAACCTGTTGTGGTCTCAGGCAGATAGGTTACCTTTGAGCGGTAGAAATCGACGTTACCGTTGATGTCATACTTCAGACCATATTCTGTCGTGTGGCGATAACCGAGTGAGAGTTCCATACCCCAGTTCTGGAGGCTAGGACCATTCAGCCAGCTGGCACCACCTTCACCCATAGAACCAAGATAAGCAGGATTAATCAGCATGTCCTTCACCTTTTTAATATATGTATCGAAGGTACCATAGATAGAACTGCCGAGGAAACGGAAGTCGAGACCAGCGTTCCACTGCTCTGTGGTCTCCCACTTCAGGTCGTTGTTCTGAGCCTGTGTAGCACGGAAGCCAGAGGGGAAGATACCGCTGCCTTGCAAAGCGAGGTCGTATGCTGTCGATTCGTTGCGACCACCACCATAGGTAGCTGCATAGAGGCCGTAGCGAGCGTAATTAGAGATGGCCTGGTTACCAGTCTGTCCCCAAGAAGCACGAATCTTCAGATCGTCGATCCAACTCTGGTTCAGGTGCTGAGAGATACGATAACCGAGTGTAAAAGCGGGGAACGTACCGTAGCGGTTGTTCTCACCGAAGCGGCTCGAACCGTCATGACGGATGGTGAATGATGCAAGCACCAGATCCTTGAAGTTATAGTCAACCTTTCCGAAGAATGATACCAGGTTGTAGCCCTCCTGAATACCGGTTGCACGCTGTGTACCAGTGGCAGCATCGGGGAACATATAGTCGTAGTTCTCAAGGGCAAACATCTGGGCGTAGGCATTTGATCTGTCTTCAATGTCTCTGTGGAGCTCAATACCGCCCAACAGGATGAATGAGTGGTCAACGCCAATGTTGAAGTTGTAGTTGGCTGTGTTAGACCAGGTCCACTTAACCGAAGTCTTGGCACCCATATTGGCCGATGGGGTTGAGTTGTTTACCACATCAGAATGCCATGTGTAGGTAACGCTGTGGATGTTCTCCGACCATAGGTCGAGACCGAAGTTAGAACGGAGCAGCAGACCCTTGATGGGCTCGATGTTTACGAATGCATTACCGAAGATACGCCACATCTTCAGGCGGTTGTCACGGTTGTGATAGAGCTCGCGCAGAGGGTTCTGGCGGTCGCTCATGCCACCTACAGGACCAGAGAAGGTCTCGCCGTCCTCTTCATAAACGGGCACTGTGGGGGCCATCTTCAGAGCGTTCTCCAGAGGCTGGCAGTCAACCTGATTAGAATAGGTGATCGTGGCATTCTCACCGATGGTAATCATCTTGTTCACCTTGAAGCTGGTGTTGATACGGCCAGAGAAACTTTCGAAATTGGTGTATTTCAGGATACCTTCGTTCTTCTTATATCCGAATGAGAAGAGAGCAGAGGTCTTCTCTGTGGCATTAGAGATCGACAGGTCGTAGTTCTGAGAGAAACCAGTGCGGGAGATCTCCTTCAACCAGTCGGTATCGCTGAAACGCATGGTGCGCTTAGAGTTGATATAGCCGTCATAGAAACCGTTTACGGTGAAGTTCTCCATCTGACCTGTTGCGGGGTTGTAGGCGCTGATGGGAGTGCCGTTGGCGGCGTGAAGCGTCAGACCGTAGTTGTTGGCATACTGCTCGGGATCCAGACCGTCGTTCATGGCAGCCTGAGCCATCGAGGTGGCATACTCGGCTGTGTTGGCCAGATCCATCATCGACTGCTTGGTATAGAACTGAGCGGTCAGGTTGGCAGAGAAGTCAACCTTTACCTTGTCGCCCTTCTTACCGCTACGGGTGGTGATGATGATCACACCGTTAGCAGCACGGCTACCGTAGATAGAAGCAGAAGCGGCATCCTTCAAAACCTGCATCGACTCGATATCGTTCATGTTCAGGGTGTTCAGGTTGGTCGTTGTGGGCACACCGTCGATAACGAACAGAGGATCCTGTGATGAGTTGAATGAACCGATACCACGAATACGAACGGTACCTGCACCTACAGGTGAACCGTTACTGGTAATGGTCATACCGGGCACCTTACCTTGCAGGGCGCGCATCGGGTCGGTGTCTGACGAGGTCTTCAGGTCCTTTGTCTCAACGACTGATACAGAACCCGTCAAGTCAGCCTTACGCTGAGTTGAATAACCAGTCACCACAACCTCTGCAAGCTCCTTGGCATTGTCTTTCATGGTGACCTGCATGCCGTCCTGTGCAGGAAGTTCCTGCGTGTTGTAGCCGATGTAAGAGAACACGAGGGTAGCCCCTGGGTTCACTTTAATTTTGAAGTTACCGTCGAAATCGGTAATCGTACCGTTCGAGGTACCTTTCTCCATGACTGTGGCTCCGATGACGGTTTCGCCTGTGGCGTCGATCACGGTACCACTGATCTCCGTCTGCGCGTACATTATTGTACTTGCAAGGAGAGCGAAGAAACTCAGAAATAGTCTTTTTGCTTCTTTCATTGTTGAATCATTAAATTGGTTAGTACTCTTGTGAATTAAAAACTGGCGCAAAAGTACTATTTATATAGTAAGGGGGCGTAAAAATATCGTTCATCACGTGCAAAATTTGTTTCAATGTAACATTTTTGCTACGAAATGAACGATATTTGCAAACTTAAAGATCTGAAGGGCTGACGCCGAATTCGTCCTTAAAGCATTTTGTGAAATATGAGGGGGCGGTAAAGCCAACCTCATAAGCAATCTCCGAAACGTTCTTGTCGGTGGACTGAAGTAGTTCACGGCCTTTCTGCAGACGGGCAGTGCGCAGCAATTCCACTGGCGACTGTCCTGTGAGGGCTTTCATCTTTCTATATAATTGTACACGTGAGAGCCCTAGTTCTGCACCAACAGTCTCGACACTGAGGTCGCTGTCGGATAAGTTCTTTTCAATGTAATCGTGGAACTTAAGAAGGAAAGCGTCTTCTTTTATGATTGTCTGAGGTGTATTGCTCGCTTTCTCATGATCTTTATTGTGCTCCTGGACAAACAGAGTCTTCAGTACAAAACGGCTCTTCAGGAGATTACCGATACGGGCGAGCAGTAAATCGGCAGAGAATGGTTTGGTGATATAAGCATCGGCTCCGCTCTCATAGCCTTCTATCTGATGCTGACTAAGGGCACGAGCCGTAAGCAGGATGACCGGAATGTGGCTGGTGGCTGTACCACTTTTGATACGCTGGCAGAACTCCAGACCATTCATCACAGGCATCATCACATCGGAAACAATCAGATCTGGCACAATTTCGTTCGCGATAGCAAGTCCTTGCTGACCATTGGCAGCTTCATTGACTTGGTATTTGTCTTGAAGGATGGTACGGAGATAGGCACGTATATCGGCATTGTCGTCAACAATCAGCACCGTTGACAGACTATCAGTGAGGGATTGCTCAGCCTCGGTAGTTTTTGTTGTAGACTCTATTAAAGCCGATTCTTGATGGCTTGCATTTAGGTCATCGATACTGCCAGTAGCCTGCACGGTTAGCATCTTGTTGATAAGTTGTGTCAGTTGGTGGGTATTGCGCTGGATGATAGCAAAGAGTCCGGATGCCTCGGCTCCTGCCTGCTGGATATCCTTGGTTTCTGCCAACTGTGATAGTGGACCTTCAATGAGTGTCAACGGGGTTCGGAGGTCGTGACTTACCTGAGTATAAAAGTCCAACTGTTCACGCTCCATCTTGGTACGTTCCTCGGCAATACGGGCTTTCTGGAGATGGTAACGATAGGTGATAACCATTAATACTAACAGCAGGAAGATAAATGCAATGGCCAGTACCAACACTATCCGCTGGTTGCCAAGTTGTTTTAGATAGGCATCTGAGCGCTGATGCAATTGGTCGAGATTATTCCCTTGGCGCACCATTTCCTCATTTTGTAACAATAGAACGTTGGCATTGTCTCTGGTTATAAGAGATGCCATCAATGGATTCTCCTTCTGATAGGGTTTCCCTTCAAGGATATTCATGGCCAGTTGTAGCACTTCATCACCATGTGTCGGATAGATGTATGATGCTTCTAAAAGGGAATCTTTCACACAGTCAATGCCGTTTCCTTCGCCAGGCAAACCGTCAATACCACAGAATTTAGGAGTCAGGAGACAGGAGTCAAGAGACAGGAGGGCCTTCCTTGCACCGATAGCCATACGGTCGTTCTGACCAAATACGAAGTCAATGTTAGTCAGATCACCCTGATAGTCCTTGATGGCTTTGACAGCACTTTCTTCTGTCCAGT
>Ga0129307_1000585_pt1 | contig 53563 bp, 57 predicted proteins | sample P1105metagenome_FD_94437 | JGI IMG/M metagenome (GOLD analysis project Ga0129307, IMG submission 94437) | Capybara group fecal microbial communities from Wisconsin, USA - P1105 metagenome | ecosystem: Host-associated > Mammals > Digestive system > Large intestine > Fecal | place: USA: Wisconsin... | reverse complement strand
CCTCACCGTTGAACGATGTTATAACAAATAATTTGTTGAAAAATAAAGAAAAGTAAGACACATTAACATTAATTTTTTATAAAAAATAGGTATATAACCATTATATAATCTTTGATAAAACACTTCCTTAATAAGAAAGCGAGGTGAATATATGCCTAAATGTGAAGTTATTTCTGTAGCTAATCAAAAAGGTGGAGTTGGAAAAACAACAACTACATTTAGTTTAGGAGTAGCTTTAGCAAAACAAGGTAAAAAAGTATTACTTATTGATGCTGATCCTCAAGGAGATTTAACTACTTATATGGGATGGCATAATGTTGATAATATACCAATAACATTGTCAACTATAATGGAACAAACAATAAGAGATGAACCACATAATTATGATGGTGTTATATTGCATCATGAAGAAGGATTAGATATGATACCTTCTAATCTAGAGTTATCATCTTTAGAAATTAGTTTAATTAATGCAATGAGTAGAGAGTATACTTTAAAAAATTCTATAAGTAAATTAAAGAGGAATTATGACTATATATTAATAGACTGCATGCCTAGTTTAGGAATGATTACAATTAATGCTTTGGCAGCTTCTGATAAAGTTATAATTCCAGTTCAATCAGAATTTTTGGCAACAAAAGGTATGGGACATTTACTTGAAACAATATTAAAAATAAGAAAGAATATAAATCCTAATTTAAAAGTAGGTGGTATTCTTTTAACATTAGTAAATGAAAGAACAAAGTTAGCGAAAAACATTAGAGAAGAACTAAAAGAAACTTATGGAATAGTATTTAATGTATTTGATACTCAAATTCCAAGAACAATTAAGATTGCTGAATCATCCTCTAAAGGCGAAAGTATTTTTAAGTATGACAATAATAATAAAGTTGCTTTAGCATACAATAATTTTGCAAAAGAGGTAATAAACAATGGAGAAAAAGAGCGAAATATCAATGCCAACATTCAAGTTAGATGATTTCTTTACAACACAAGAACAAAGAGATGAATTAAATGAAGAAAAAACAATAAATATAGAATTATCAAAAATAGATAATTTTAAAAATCATCCTTTCAAAGTTCTAGAAAATCATGAACTAGAAGAACTTGTTCAAAGTATTAAAGAAAATAACTTGATTTATCCTGTGATTGTTAGAAAGAAAGATAATGGTAGATTTGAAATGATTGCAGGTCACAGAAGAAAGAGAGCATTTGAAATATTAGGTATAAAAAATATCCCTGCAAAAGTATTGAATTTAACAGATGATGAAGCAACAATTTACATGGTAGAAAGCAATCTACAAAGAGAAAAAATTCTTCCGTCTGAAAAAGCATATGCTTATAAGATGAAATACGAAGCAATTAAACATCAAGGAAAAATCGGACCAATGGGCCAGAAGTTAACATCTTCAGAAAAATTATCTGAAGAAGTTGGTGAAAGTGAAAGAAATATAAGAAGATATATTAGATTAACAAATTTAACAAAAGAATTATTAGATATGGTTGATAATTCTTTTTTAGATAAATCACCAACTATGGCATTAAGACCAGCTGTTGAATTATCGTATTTAACGAAAGAAGAACAAAAGATTCTTGTAGATGCTATTGATGTAAATCAAGCAACACCATCACATGCACAAGCAATAAGATTAAGAAAACTAAGCGCAGATAAAAAATTGACTGAAGATTTGATATATGAAATTATGAGTGAAGAAAAATCTAATCAAATTCAAAAAATAAAAATAAGTGAAGATAAGATAAGAAGAGTTCTTCCTAAAAATGTAAGAATTAATAATATAGAAGATTTTATAGTCAAGGCAATAGAATACTATGGAAAGCATTTAAAGGATAGGGGGATAGAAAGATAAAATGGCAATATTTAAAATAGAAAAAAATAAAGACTATACTGTGATGAGTAATTATCATTTAAGAGATAAAAATTTATCACTTAAGGCAAAAGGATTATTATCTTATATGCTTAGTTTACCCGAAGATTGGGATTATTCTTTAAATGGGCTTAGTGCAATTAATAAAGAAAATATTAAGGCTATTAGAACTATAGTTAAAGAATTAGAAAATAATAATTATCTTAAAAGGGATAGAATTAATGGAAATAGTGGTAGATTTATATATCAATATACTATATATGAAAAGCCATATTTTGAACCATACCCCCAAAAAGGGTATACGGTTGAAGGGCATACCCTAAAGGACACACAAATAAATACTAATATACAAATAGATAAAGTAGATAAAACGAATCAACCAAATATTTTTATATTAGAATTAATTAAATTAAAATACCTTAATGGGAATGAACCATATTTAAATTATTATGAAAAACTATTTGATAACTATAAATACTTAGGATATACAAATAAACAAATATTTATGGCTATGCATTATTTTGCACAAAAAGTAACTAGTAATAATTTTAAAGATGAAGATGGTAATCTTATAGAAAATAAATACGGTTATTTAAAAGAGTCAATGAATTCTAATCTTGAAAGGATAGTAATAAATGAAAGTATATATGATGATTTACAAAAAGAGTATGAAAGATAAATCGCACATTTGTTATTCCTATTAAGTTATTATATAACATTAAAAAGGAGACTTATGTATGAGAAAAAAGATTGCGTTTTCAATTGTTATTATATTAATTCTTTCTATATCTGGTTTGATTTGGTATAAGTACAATTCGGGAGTAGAGTCAAAAAGTAATACCAAAAAAAGTAATACTCTTAATTTAGGAACAATAACATCTAAGATTACTAAAAAAATAGATGAAGTAAATACTGAAGATAATAATACTAAACTCGATAAAAAAGAAGAAAAGATAGAGCAAAGTAATGAAGCCAATACTAATACAGAAGATAAGAAAGATGAAAATAATAATAATTACTATGAATCAAATAACCAAAGTAATGATACTTATGAAGAACCTGCATATACTAGCCCAGAACCACAAGTAACTGAAAGAAACATTTGGGATCAATTAGGAATTAGTGAATATGATTATTACAATTCACCTATGTCTAGCTGGCAAACAGTTGATTTTTCAGTTAGTAATTATGGTTCATTATCTAATGCAGAAGATGCTTGTAGAAATTATGGTTTATCATATGTACCATATTTAAATGGTGAAGAATCATTTAATTGTGATTTAGTAACAAGTTATTCAGGTAATTATTTAGGTTATATGTTTTATACAAAGAAAACAAACTAGAACTCAGAAGGAGTTCTTTTTAAATGAGAGGAGAAAAGATGAAAAAGTTTAAGATAAAAAATATATTTTTCCTACTATTAATGTTAGTAGGTTTTTTTGTTGGAAATAATAAAGTAAATGCTTCTACTTATGGCGGTGGTATTACTAGAGGAGATCGTATTGGATATTACTATAAAAATGTTAGAGGAGAACATGAATTATGGGATTATCTAAGATGGACTCAAAGAACTACAGATGGAGCAGATGTTTATTGTATTCAACCATTTGTAGTAGTTAATCCAGATGGTACTTATCAAGTAACCACTGAGGATATTGCACAAGTTGCAAATATCTCATTTGATAGATGGGATAGAATTACAAAGGTAGCATATTATGGATATGGTTATAATGCTAATGGATATAATCATACAGATCCAAGATGGTATGCTGCAACACAAATGTTAATATGGAGATTAGCAGATCCAAGTGTAGATAGTTATTTTACTCCATATTTAGATGGACCAAGAGATGATAGTATTTTAGCAGGTGAAATGAACGAAATAAATTCATTAGTAGATAATCATTTATCTAAACCAGTATTTAATGATATGCCAAGTGAAATGGTAATAGAAGATACAGTTTCTATTACTGATTCAAGAAATGTATTATCAAATTACACTGTGACAGATGTTAATGGTGGAAATGTTAGTATAAATGGTAATAAATTAAATATTACAGCTCATCAAGTTGGTAATTTAAGTTTTAATTTAAGTAAACTAGGAAATATTTATGGTGAATCAATTTCACTTTATTATGCAATAGATAGTCAAAATGCAATAAGAAGAGGGAATATAGATCCTCTTAGAGTTCCTATGAATATTAATGTAGTAGGTGGAAAAGTAACAATAAATAAAACTGATCAAGATACTTATACTAATATTCCTCAAGGTGAAGCTACTTTAGAAGGTGCAATATATGGAGTTTATAAAGAAGATGGTACTAAAGTAGGAACAATTACTACAAATAGTGAAGGGATTGTTGAAAGTGATTATTTACCTAATTTAGGAAAGTTTTATGTATTAGAAGAAACACCATCTACTGGCTATCAATTAGATAAAAATAAATATTATTTTGATATAACTAGAGATAATTTATATCCTAGTATTCAAGTATTTGAAAAAGTAATAAATAGAGATTTTAGTTTTACAAAAGTATATGCGAATGAAAAAACTGGTGAAATGTCTTATGAAAAAGGTATTAAGTTTGGAATATATAATAACAAAGATGAAGAAGTTAAAGTATTAACTACTGATAATCAAGGAAATATAGAATTTAATTTACCTTATGGAACATATACAGTAAAACAATTAACTACTACAAAAAATTATGAAAAAATTGATGATTTTACTATTGAAGTAAAAGAAGTAGGAGAAGTTGTTAGAAAAGTATTATCTAATGCCGAAATAAAGGCAAAGTTAAGAGTTATTAAGATTGATTCTGAAACTAAAGAAGTAATTAAAAGAGCAGGTATTAAATTCAAAATATTTAATATTGATAAGAATGAATATGTATGTCAAACAACTTCATATCCAAAACAAACTATTTGTGAATTTGAAACTGATGAAAATGGTGAATTTATAACTCCATATGTTTTAAGTTCTGGTAGATATAAATTAGAAGAAATAGATCAAGTAATTGATGGATATTTATGGAATAGTGAAAGTCATGAATTTGAAATAGGAGAAAATTCAGAACTTAGAACAGATTCTGAATATGGAATAATATTTGATACTGAATTTGAAAATCAAAGAGTAAAAGGAAAAATAACCATAAATAAAGTAGGAGAGGTAGTTGATTTAACAGAAAATGGTTATACATATACTACCGAACCACTTGAAGGTATTAAATTTGGTTTATTTAATTCAGAGAATGAATTAATAGATGAAAGATTAACTGATGGTGATGGAATAATAATATTTGAAGATTTAAATCTTGGAAAATATTATATTCAAGAGTTAGAAACTTTAGATGGATATGTTTTAGATAAAACTAAACATCTAGTTGAATTAAATTACAAAGATCAATATACACCTGTTATTGAATATCAAACTTATATAACTAATAAAGTTCCTACTGGTAAACTTATTTTTACTAAAACTGACTTTAGTGAATCTGAAACTTTACCTAATACTTTAATAGAAGTATATAACAATAAAGATGAATTAGTATTTTCAGGAAGAACTGATGAAAATGGAAAAATAGAAATAGAAAGATTACCTATTGGTAAATATTATATTTTAGAAAAAGAAGCACCAGAAGGATATACTTTAAATGAAGGAAAAATGTGGTTTGCAATAAATGAAAATGGTGAAGTAGTTAAAGCTACTATGAAAGATGAAAAAATAGTTAATGTTCCAGATACTTTTAAAAATAAAAATTATACATATCCAATAGTAGGTTGTTCACTAATATTGTTAGGAAGTATATTAATTGTATATGGAAAAAAGAAGAGAAAATAAATTGATAATCATATTAAGTATATTATTAATATTATTTGGAATTGGAACATTGCTATATAGTTTTAAAGATGATTTTAAGACTAAAGTGAAAGAAAAGAATGCATTAGAAGAATTTTATAAAAATGAGGAAACTGAAGAAATAGTTAATACTACTATAGAACCTGATATAAAGACTGATTTGTATCAGTATGTAGCAGTTTTAAAAATACCTAAGATAAATTTAGAAAAAGGTATTGTAGGAAAAAATAGTATATTTAATAGTGTTAATTATGGAATAGAAATGATAGAAGAATCAGATTATCCTGATGTGACAAATGGTGATGTTATTTTAGCTGCACATAATGGATCTTCTAGCATTTCTTTTTTTAGAAATTTATATAAACTTGAAAGGGGTGATGAAGCACATTTAGATTATAACTATAAGACTTATAAATATAAGTTAGTCAATATCTATGATATTGAAAAAAATGGTAAGGCTTTAATCAAAAGTAACAAATTGAAAAGTAATTTGATTTTAGTTACATGTAAAGGTAATACCAATTACCAATCAATTTATATTTTTGAATTAGTAAAATAGAAAGGAGAGAATATATGCCAGTAAAAAATAAAAAGCCGACAATGGGTATTCGAGCGATAAGAGATGATTTTAATAAGTTAATAGAATTATTAAATATTACCTCGACATTAGATAATAAACAAATAAGTGAGAATTCAAAAAAATGTAAGGATAAGTTATTAACTTATTCTTTTATTATGGATGAAGATTTATTGAACCTTAGATTCTTTCAGAGCGAAGCAGAGTTATTATTACAAATATTAATTTGTCAAATTAAAGGAATAGAACCTAAGGAAGATTATTTTAAAATATTACAAGAAAATAGATTTAAATATAAAGAAAAAATAGAAAAGGAGCGTGAATAATTTATGTTAAATCAAATTGTATTTGTGGGAAGATTAGCTAGAGATCCAGAAATTAAGGAAAGCGAGAATGGTAATAAATATACAAATATTACCTTAGCAGTACCTAGGGGTTATAAAAATGAGAAAGGCGAATATGATGCTGATTTTATAGAATTAAGATTATGGAAAGGTGTTGCTGAAACGACTGTTGAATATTGTAAAAAAGGTGATTTACTTGGTGCCAAAGGAAGAGTTGAAACTAGACTATATGAAAAAGATGGCGATAGAAAATATATAACAGATTTAGTTGCTGAAAAAATAACATTTTTAAGTAATAGAACTAAAGATACACCAGAAGTAGCAAGATAAAACTTGTCACTTCAACATTTCTAGTGAAAATCCAGTAAGTATATTTATAAACTAAATTTGAAAGGAGTTTTAATATGGAATTATATAAAGTGATATTAAAAGATGAAAAAGAAATTCAACACTTTTTTATTAATGCAGCCTCTAAAGAAGAAGCAATTAGAACTGTAGTGGAATTCTTTTTACAAGATATAGATGTTGAAGACACTATTTTTATAGAAATTAGTGATACTGAAAAGTTATCAGTATAAAGGACTAGCAAGCATTGAATTTGTACTCCCACTATGAGACAAATTCTGAATATGGGGTAAACCCCAATCCCCAAAAATTAAGGAGGTATAATATGGATAGATTATTTTATTTTTTATTAGGTTTTCTTTTAGGAATGATGGTTTTATTTATATATTGTTCACTAGTAATTAGTAAAGAGGAAGAAATATTATTAGAAAAAGACAAATAAAAAAACAATTCTGGTTAAATGATGCTGAAAATAAAAAACTAAAAGATAATACTATAAAAACAGGAATGTGTGAATCTGACTATTTAAGAACTTTGATAAATGGTTATCTTCCAAAAGAAAAACCACCAAAAGAATTTTATGATATTATAAATGAATTAAGAAGAATTGGAAATAATATAAATCAAATTGCAAAAATAGCAAACAAAACTAATTACATTAATGAAGATATGTTGTATAATGTTATAGGTCTGTTAAAAAAAATAATTAACAATTTAATATCTAGGTATTTAAAACCAGATAGAAAGTAGGCAAGATACAATATGAGAGATTTAGATAAATCAATATTAAAAGAATTAGATCATCAAAGATTAAGCGGAAGCGTTATTTCATCTGTTATGAACAAATTAAATACTAATAATAAAAAATATCAATTTTTATCCTATATGATTAGTAAAAGAAATACGATTCTTTCTATAGCTGAATTATTTAATAAAATAAAGGAAATTAATTAAAAAATACTTTAAAAGTATTTTTTTTTATGATATCATAGAAAGCAATTATTAATTAGAGGGAGGTTAAGCTTAATGAAGGATAAAGTTGTAGAACATTTGAAATTTATACAAGATACAATTAACAGAATGGCTAAGCATTCTTTTTCTATTAAAGAAGCCACTATTTTGATAAATGTTGCAGTATTCGCTTTTGCTGGACAAGCAAATAATAAGGCATCAATTATATCTATAATTCCTACAATTATTATGTGGGGTTTAGATTCTTATTATTTGTTACAAGAAAAAAAATTCAGATTACTTTATGATTATGTTAGAAGTAAAAATGATACTGATTTTGATATGAATTACAATAATTTAAATATTAAACTTAATAAAGTAAATAAATATACTTTTATAAACACTTTTTTTTCTGTTACAGAATTATTTTTTTACTTAGGTTTGTTAATTACAGTATCAATAATATACTTTTATCCATTTAAATAAGGAGGTATTAATAAATGGGAAGAAAAATATTTGTATCTTATAAATATTCTGATGATGCAGTTTATGATATTAATGAAGATTTTACTACAACTGCTAGAGATTATGTAAATGAAATTGAAAAAAAGCTAGATTATACAGATGACATATTTAAAGGAGAACATGATGGAGAAGATTTATCTGATTTTAAAGATTCTACAATAGAATCAAAATTAAGGGATAAAATATTTGATAGTTCAGTAACAATAGTTTTAATTTCTAAAAAAATGAAAGATAGTTTTAAAGTTGAAAATGATCAATGGATTCCATGGGAAATATCTTATTCATTATCTCAATATACAAGAAATGGAAGAACAAGTTCAACAAATGCATTATTATGTGTAGTTTTACCAGATGAATATAATTCTTATGATTACTATTACTTTGATGATAAAGATGAAAAGTATTCATATGTTAATAGCGTTTCATTTGATATAATAAAAGAAAATAGAAGTAATTTAAAACAGGGGCTATATGGAGATAACAACTATGCAGTTACTGTAAAATGGAAATATTTCATTGATAATATGGATTATTATATTAATAAAGCAGTTTCACATCAAAGTAATTATGATGATTATGAGATAAAAAGAACAGTTTAAAATTATAAATTGTTCTTTTTTTCTTTGAAAGAAGGTGAAAAAATCGCAGTAACATCAATTTGGAAAGTTAATAATAAATTAAAAAGAGTAATTGATTATATATCTAATAGCGAAAAGACATATTCTTCAAATATGGATTTTTTTAATTCTTTAGAATTGGAAGATAATGATATAACAAAAGAAGAAAAATTATTAGTAAGTGGAATAAATTGTAGTTCAGACAATACCTATGAAGATATGATGTTAACAAAAGAAAGATTTAATAAAAAAGATGGGATATTAGCCTTTCATACAATTCAATCATTTAATGATGAAAATCTTACTCCAGAACTTGTTCATAAAATAGGTATTAGATTTGCTAAAGAAGTATGGGGTGATAGATTTGAAGTATTAGTATGTACTCATAGAAATACAGAACATTATCATAATCATTTTTTAATTAATTCAGTATCTTTTATAGATGGTAAAAAATATTATGCTAATAAAAGTTCTTATGCCTTTATTAGAGAAGTTTCTGATTCTTTATGTGAAGAATATGGACTATCTATTATTAATAAAACAGAGTCCTTTAAATATGATTTAAGAAAGACTAATTATTTTAAAAAAGATAATTACTATAAAACTGCTAAAAATGATATAGATACAGCTATTGAAAATTCAAAAAATTATTCTGATTTTGAAAGACAATTAAAAATGATGAATTATGAAATAATATATAGAAATAATAAATTAAGTATAAGATCTAAAGACTATAAAAGAAATATAAGAGTAGAAAGGTATTTTGGAGAAGATTATTCAACTAAAAACATAATTAAAAGAATAAATAACTTATATATTCAAAATCCAACTAAGAAAAATTATACTAATAAAAAAAGTATAAGAAGATATAAAAAGAATAGTTTAATCCAGTTATATTATCATTATTTATATATTCTAGGGTTATATAAAAATAATCCAAAGTATTTTAAATATAGTAAAGAATTAAAAAAAGATATAGAAAAAATGAATAAAATATCGGAAGAATTTGATTATCTTGGTAGAAATAAACTTGAAACTAATGAAGATATAGAAAAGTTTATTAATATAAAAGAACAACAGTTAAATTTCTATAAGGATAAAAGAGAAAAGTTATGGAAGAAATATAAAAGAGTAGATAACAATTCTAAAGAAATAATAAAAGAAGAATTAAATAAAAATGAAAAAGTAATAGATAATCTAAAATTAGATGTTAAAACATGTGAAGAAATAATTAATAGAAGAAATAACATATTTAAAAATATAAACAAAATAGAAAAGGAGGTATTAATAGATTATGAACACATCAGGTGACGCTGCTGAAAGCATTGTGAAATTTTCTATAGAAGGTGTTGAAGTAGCTGCAAAAATTACAGGAACAACTGCAAAAGAAATAGGAGTTTTACTTTATGCTTTATTAAAAGATAAAAAACAAACTAAAGGTAAAACTACACTAACTAATATGTTAAAGTCAGGTAAAGAATTAAAAATTTTTACTATTAAACAAGAAGATTTTAAGAAATTTGCTTCTGAGGCAAAAAGATATGGGATTTTATATTGTGCTTTAGTAAATGCCAAGAATAAAGATAAAGATGGAATAATAGATATTATGGTTAAAACTGAAGATGCTGCTAGAATAAATCGTATTGTAGATAGATTTATAGTTAATTATGATGAAGCTACTATTAAAAGTGAAATAAATAAAACAAGAGAAAAATCATCAAACCCGTCTTCGGCCAAAACAGAAAAAAGCCCTCTGTCAAAGCCTTCATCACAAATGCACAGAACTTCAGGTCAGGGTACTGAACCTAGAAAGTCAGTAAGGAAAAAACTTGAAGATATTAAAAAAGGTTTAGAAAAACAACCTAGAAAACAAAAAGTTAAAAGTGAGAAAGTAAAATAATGAAGAAAGAATTAAAAGTAATAGATTTTGATAAATATGAAATAAGAATAATTATTACAGCCCTTAACGATTTAAGAAATAGATTATTAAATGAAGATAAAGATACTTTTAATGTAGATGAATTATTACTAAAAGTGTTGGATGCTCCAGAGAAAAAAAGATATTTCTCTAAAAGTCATTTTTTAGGTGAAAGATGAAAAAAGAAGATATTATCTTATATTTAATCGGTTTAATGATAATGATATGGTTAGGACTATTACTAGCGCCAGTTATTGATAAAGGATTATTTGACATTATAAATTATATATCAAAGATAAATAATCCTTTTAATATATCTTTTTATAGTAATTCTTTTAAATCAGTTATAGTTCTAATTTTAATTTATTCATTAATCATGTTTGTATATTTTGAATCAAGAAGGAATTATAGAAAAGGTGAAGAATATGGTTCTGCAAAATGGGGAAATAAAGTAAATATAAAAAAGGAATATACACAAGAACCAATAGAACAAAATAAGATATTAACTAAAAATATATCTATAGGTTTAAATACAAAAAAACATAGAAGAAATCTAAACACTATAGTAATTGGTGGATCTGGTGCAGGTAAAACAAGATTTTATGCTAAACCTAATATAATGCAAGCAAATACATCTTTTGTAGTTCTAGATCCAAAAGGAGAAATATTAAGAGATACTGGGAACTTATTAAAAGAAAAAGGATATGAAATAAAAGTATTAGATTTAATAAATATGGAAAAAAGTCATTGCTATAATCCTTTTGTTTATATTAATTCGGATAATGATATACAAAAGTTAGTAACAAACATATTTAAATCTACAACACCAAAAGGGAGTGTTGCTCAAGATCCATTTTGGGATACAATGGCAGCTGCTTTATTAAATGCTTTAATGTTTTATTTATGGTATGAGGCACCAGAAGATGAGCAAAACTTTTCTATGGTAATGGAAATGATAAGAGCAGGTGATATTAATGAAGAAGAGGATGATCATGCTACGCCATTGGATTTATTATTTAATCAATTGGAGTATGAGAATCCAAATCATGTAGCACTAAAATATTATAGGAGTTATAGAAGTGGTTCTGCTAAAACATTAAAATCTATATTAGTAACTTTAGTGAGTAGATTAGAAAAATTTAATTTACCAACAGTAGCATCCTTAACACAATATGATGAAATGGACTTATCTAGTATAGGTGAAGTTAAAACAGCAATATTTGCAATTATACCTGATAATGATCCATCATTTAATTTTTTAGTAAGTATATTATATACTCAGTTATTTCAACAACTATTTTATCTTGCCGATAAAAAGTATAGAGGATCATTACCAGTTCAAGTTCATTTTTTGATGGATGAGTTTGCCAATGTATCTCTTCCTGATGATTTTGAAAAAATATTATCAGTAATGAGATCTAGGGGTATTTTTGTTTCTATAATATTACAAAATCTAGCACAATTAAAAGCTTTGTTTGAAAAACAATGGGAATCCATTGTAGGTAATTGTGATGAATTCTTATATTTAGGTGGTATGGAGCAATCCACACATAAGTATATATCTGAATTTTTAGGAAAAGAAACAATAGATACTAATACTTATGGATATACAAAAGGAAGAAATGGTAGTTATTCAACAAACTATCAAATAAATGGAAGAGAATTATTAACTCCAGATGAAATTAGATTATTAAATAATGACTATTCTATTTTATTTATAAGAGGTGAAAGACCTATAAAAGATAGAAAATATAATATACTAAAACATCCAAATGTTAAGCTATCTGTAGATGGTGGTGGAAAAGAATATGAGCATGGAAGTGTAGAATATTCAACAGCATCTATTAATTTGGATTTTAATATTAACACTAAAGATTTAAAACTAGGTAAAGTTAATGCTAAAAATTATGTATTATTATCATCCGAAGAATTGGATGATTTTTTTAATAAAAAGAAAGAAGGTATTAAAAATGAAAAAAAATAATAAATTTGTATTTTTGATAAGTTTATCAGTATTACTGAGTGTCTTAACATTTACACCAAGAGTTATTGCTGCAAGTGATCCTATAGAAGTAGTAAATAATTTATCAGATTTTATTTTTACTGTTATAAGAGGAATAGGATTTATTATATTAGGTTTTTCTATAGTTCAATTTGGACTTGCAATGAAAAGTCATGACCCATCTCAAAAAGCTAATAGTGTAATAGGATTTGTTGGTGGACTTTTTATAGTATTTGCTAAAGAAATTATTGATAAGATAGTAGGATAAGAATATGACTAATGATTGGATTATAGGAAATTTAAATCATGCGTTAGAAACATGGAATTCTAAATTACTTGAAATATGGAGTTTAATAACTGAAACTCCAGAGACTTTTAAAGGTGGAACAATTTGGAATATAATTGAAAATATATATGATGGTATGCAGGCAATTGGACTAGCACTTCTTGTTTTGTTCTTTGTAGTAGGTGTTATGAAAACAGCAGGTTCCATAACAGAAATAAAAAGACCAGAACATGTAGTTAAGTTATTAACAAGATTTGCTTTAGCAAAATTAGTTATCACGTATGGTATGGAACTTATGCTTTCAATATTTAAAATAACACAAGGAATTGTTGTGAAAATAATCGATATTGCTAATTTAAGCAAAATAACGGATACAAAATTACCAGATGTTATAAGTAAAGCAATTGAAAAAGTATCGTTTTTTGAATCTATACCTTTATGGATTGTAACTTTAATAGGTGGATTAGTAGTAATAGTCTTATCATTTATTATGATTATGACTGTATATGGAAGATTCTTTAAATTATATTTATATACTGCAATAGCACCTATACCATTATCTACTTTTGCAGGTGAACCAACTTCACATGTAGGTAAAAGTTTTTTAAAGAGTTATACTGCAGTTTGTTTAGAAGGTGCAATCATTGTCCTCGCTTGTGTAATATTTAGTGTTTTTGCAAGTACATCACCGGTAGTTGATAGTGACACGCCTTTAGTTACTCAAGTATGGAAATATATAGGCGAATTAATATTTAATATGTTGGTTTTAGTAGGTACTATTAAAATGTCAGATAGAGTAGTAAGAGAAATGATGGGATTATAGAAAGGAGAATAAAATGAAATTAGTAACAAATGAATTAGAAAAAGAGTTAGAAAAGTATCCATTCCTAAGTCAGGATAAAGAAAAAGGAAATGCGAAAGTGTTAGTTAAATTCTTTAATCCAACTGGAGTTGGAACTTGGTATATAACTGAGGCTGAAAAACAAGATGATAATAAATATTTATTTTTTGGTTATTGTCATTTAGGTGATGATGAAATGGCCGAATTAGGATATGTTAGTCAAGAAGTGTTAGAAAATATTAAATTGCCTTTTGGTTTAACTATAGAAAGAGATTTATATTTAGAAAAAAATATAAAATTAAAAGATGCATTAAAAAGAGATGGTATAAAAGTACCATCTTATTTATTGAATAAAAAAGAAAGAGAGGTAAGATAATGAGAAGACAATATGATGATTTTACACAATTAAAAATAAAAGATATGAGTAAAACAATTAGTGATATGACTTTTGAATATATAAATCCAGAAACACAAGAACCCACAAAAGTTCCTGCAGCTCATTACGAAAACATATTAAATCAAGTTCAAGAACAATATTTATCAGATATTACAAGCAGACAATTTCTAAATATAATGTATACACAATTATCTAATTTAAAGAAGGAAGATGAAAAATATTTTAACCAAGCATTATTGTGCTTGGATTTAGGATTAAATCCAAAAGATTTAAGAATTAATGAGCAAATAGCGCTTTCTTATACAGAAGATTATATAAATACTAAAAAAGTAGAAGAAAAGAAAAATTTTCATTTACTAAGTTCTGATATTATAGAACAATATGTAGGATCTAAAAATGATCCTATATTACAAGCACAAATTATTAGAGAATCTAATTATATTGATAAAGAACAAAAATTACAAAATAAATATGATAGAGATGTAAGATAATATGGAAGTAAAAATAAATAAAGAAATAAGAAACTATACAGAAGATATTTTTTTTGGATTGTCATTTAGACAATTCTTTTTTTCTGTTTTATCTTGCGTAGTTGCAATAGCTATATATTTTGCATTTAAATCTATAGTAGGAAAAGAAGTAACATCCTGGTTATGTATGATTTGTGCTTTTCCTTTTATTATGTTAGGCTTTTTTAAATATAATGGTTTACCTACAGAAAGAATAATTAAATTTATAATAAAAAATCATGTATTAACACCAAAAAAACTATTATTTAAACCAGTAAATTTTTATAAATTATTAATTGGAGGTATAAAATGAAAACTATAAAGAAATTATTTAAACAAAATAAGGATCAGTTAAGAGTTCCTAAAAGTGTTCAATCAGTAATACCAATTGATACAATATATGATAATGGTATTTTTAAAGTATCAAAGAATATGTATTCTGTTTGTTTTAGATTTACAGATATTAATTATGCAGTAGCGTCTAAAGGTGATAAAGAAACTATGTTTTTAAAATATAGTGAATTATTAAATTCATTTGATGCGGATGCCACTACCAAAATAACAGTATTAAATAGAAAAATAAATTATAATGATTTTGAAAAAAATATAATGATTAAAAATAATAAGGACAAATTAGATAAATTTAGAAATGAATATAATGATATGTTAAAACAAAAAATAGTAGATTCAAATTCAATAATTCAAGAAAAGTATTTAACTATTTCAGTTAATAAAAAGAGTTTAGAAGAAGCAAAAAATTATTTTTTAAGAATTAGTGGTGACCTAAAAAATTATTTTAATGATTTAGGTTCAAAGTGTTATCAATTATCTACTATTGATAGATTAAGATTACTATATGATTTTTATAGAGAAGGAGAAGAAAATTCATTTCATTTTGATATTCATGATGATATGAAAAAAGGACATTCCTTTAAGGATTATATATGTCCTGATAGTTTTTCTTTTCATAGTGATTATTTTGAAATGGGGAATAAATATGGAAGAACTTTCTTTTTAAAACATTATGCTAACTATATTAAGGATGATATGGTATCAGAACTAACAGATATAGAAAGAAATATGGTATTTAGTATAGATGTTATTCCTGTTCCTATGGATGAAGCAATTAGAGAAGTTGATAATATTAAACTAGGAGTAGAAACTAATATTACTAATTGGCAAAGAAGACAAAATAACAATAATAATTTTAGCGCAGTTATTCCATATAATATGGAACAACAAAGAACTGAATCAAAAGAAGTGTTAGATGATTTAACTACAAGAGACCAAAGAATGTTTTTATGTACTATAACAATGACATTTACTGCTGATTCTAAAGAAGAATTAGATAATATTACCGATAGTTTATTATCTACTGCAAGAAAGCATCTATGCCAACTTGGAATACTAAAATTTCAACAGATTGATGGATTAAATACTTCACTGCCTATTGGAGTTAGACAAATTGATACTCTTAGAACTTTAATTACTGAAAGTTTGGCAGTATTTATGCCATTTAGAGTTCAAGAAATAAATCACACAAATGGAATTTATTATGGAGAAAATGTAATAAGTAAAAACATGATTATTGCAGATAGAAAACAATTATTAAATGGTAATTCATTTATATTAGGTGTTTCAGGTTCAGGTAAATCATTCGCTGCTAAAAATGAAATAGTAAACTTAATGCTAAATGATCCAAATTCTGACATTTTAATAATTGATCCAGAAAGAGAGTATGGAGAACTAATAAAATCTTTATATGGAGAAGTAATACATATTTCAGCAACCAGTAATAATCATATAAATGCTCTTGATTTAAATAGTGAATATGGTGATGGTGCAAATCCTGTAACATTAAAATCAGAATTTTTATTATCTTTATGTGAACAATTAATAGGGAATAAAAATTTAGGACCAAAAGAAAAATCAATTATAGATAGATGTACAGCTAAAGTATATAGAATTTATCAACAAGGAAATTATCAGGGCGTTCCACCAACTCTTCAAGATTTTAGAGAAGAATTGTTAAAGCAAGAAGAACAAGAAGCAAAAGATATAGCCTTATCATTAGAATTATATATAAATGGTTCTTTAAATACATTTGCAAATAATACTAATGTCGATACAAATAATAGGCTAATATGCTATGACATATTAGATTTAGGTAAAGAATTAAAAAAAGTTGGAATGCTTGTAATTCTAGATAATATTTTAAATAGAATAACTTTAAATAGAAAGAAAGGTAAAAATACTTATATTTTTATAGATGAAATTTATTTATTATTTCAAGAAGAATATACTTCTAACTTTTTATTTACACTATGGAAAAGAGTTAGGAAATATGGAGCTTATGCAACAGGTATTACTCAAAATGTAGATGATTTATTGCAATCACACACAGCAAGAACTATGCTTGCTAATTCAGAATTTATTATGATGTTAAGCCAAGCTGCAACAGATAGACAAGAATTAGCAAAATTATTAAATATCTCGTCTCAACAAATGTCATATATAACTAATGCTGATGCGGGAACAGGATTAATTAAAGTGGGTAGTTATATTATTCCATTTAAAAATGAATTTCCAAATAAAACAGAACTTTATAAATTGATGACGACAAAACCAACTGAAAAAAAATAAATCACACATTTGAATAAAAAAGAGTATTAATCTATATTTCTGTTTAAGGAGGAATTTATGAAAAAGAATGTTTATGAATCATTTTTTGAATATAGTAATGATATTTTTTTTGAATACTTAGCGAATATAGAATTACGATTAATTAAATCAAATAAGGAATATAAGAAATTAGTGCAAAATGAAAAGTATATATTGGATTGCAATAAAAAATTAAGATTAATACTTGAGGATAATGAATCTATTAAATTAAAAGAAGATGAAGTAGAAAACTTATTAAAATTATTAGAAATAAGGGATAAAAGATTTGATATTCTAAAAAAAGAGATTTTTTATTTAGGAATTAATAATGCATATTTTATTTCAAAAAAATCAAATATTTTAAAATAAAGAAGGTGAGTTATTGAGAATAAAGGAAAAAAATAGGATGATAAAAACATTAGATAAAAGCAAAGAATTATATAATAGTACAAAACACAATTTTGAAGAATTAAATAAAAATGAAGATAATGCTACAATGTATGCTCAAAACAATATGAAAAATGCAACAATTAAAACTTTGAAAAAAATAGAAGAGGAAAGTGAAAAAATAGTAAGAAAAGTAAATAATAAAATAACAGAGAAAACTGTAAAAACCATTAAGAAAAAAGCACCAAAGGTAGCAAAGCAAACTAAAGTTAACGTAGAACGAGCAAGGCAGTTAGCAATTAAATCTACAAAAACTGCAATTAAAGTAGGTAAAGTAATTGGAAAAGCAATAGTTTCAATAATAAAAGAAATTATTGCTTTTTTTAAATCTATTATTGGTTTAATTGCATCATTAGGTTCTGTAGCAGTAATAATAATTGTAGTTATTTGTGTAATAGCTTTATTATGTCTTACAGTGTTTGGCATATTTCTTTCGAATGAACAAACTAGTTCAAATGATATAAAAATGTCTGACGTAATATCAGAATGTAATATAGAATTAGCACAAAAAATAGAAGAAATAAAAAGTAAGAATAGTTATGAGGAAGTTATAATTAATTCAAATAGAGCTAATTGGAATGATATTTTATTAATTTATACTGTTAAAATATCTAATGGTCTAAATCAAAAAGAAGTTATGACTATTGATGAAAATAAAAAGATCATTTTAAAGAAAATATTTTGGGATATGAATATAATTACATCTGAAGTAAAAACATCTTTAATAGATGAAGATATGACAGATAAAAAAGGTATCCCTAAAAAAGTTCAAAAAAGAGTTCTATACATAAATATTAAAGGCAAAAGTATTAATGAAATGCAGCAATTATATAGTTTTAATCTTGCACAAATAAATCAATTAAATGAATTAAATCAAGGCAAATATAGTTTGTTATGGAATAGTGCAATATATGGTATAGGAAAAGGTGATTCAAATGTAGTTTCAATTGCGTTAAAAGAAGTAGGAAATGTTGGTGGAGAACCATATTGGAGATGGTATGGCTTTAATGAAAGAGTTGAATGGTGTGCATGTTTTGTTTCATGGGTAGCAAATCAAGCAGGTTATATTGAAAAAAATATAATACCTAAATTTGCTGGTTGTGAAACTGGAGTAAATTGGTTTAAAGTGATGAAAGAGTGGAGAGAACCAGGATATGTTCCAAAACCAGGTGATATTATATTTTTTGATTGGGAAGTGGATGGAACAGTTAGTCACGTTGGAATAGTAGAAAAAGTAGAAAACAATAAAATATATACTATAGAAGGAAATTCTACAAATGATGATTGTCAAGAAAGATCATATTCAATTGATAATAGATTTATTTATGGATTTGGAACTCCTGCATATAATTAGGTAGTCTTTTGTTGACTACCAAATTTTTTTTTGACTTTATATAATTTTTACAAAACAATTAAATGTTGAGAATGTGTGATATAATAAATATATAGGGTGTGATAACAATGAATATATATATGATTAGACATGGAGTTCCTAATTATAATTATGTGGATGAACATAACTTTATAGGACATGGTAATGATCTTGCTGAATTGGATGAAGAATTTATTAAAGATGTTATTAAAACAGCAAATGATGAAAGATGAAAAAAAGCTGAGTTAATTGTTTCTTCACCTTATACTAGAGCACTTCAAACAGCCGCAATTATTTCTAAAAGTAATAATTTAGATATAGTTGTTGAGCCAGATTTGAGAGAGTGGGAACCAGATTTGACATATCAATATAAAGGTGCTGAAATGCGTGAAATTTATAAAGACTATTATGCATGCAATGGTGTTAAACCTATTGATAGGAATGTAAATTGGGAAAGTAAAGAAGAATTAAGAAATAGAATTGAAAAAGTTATAAATAAGTATAAGACAAAAAATAAGTGTGTAATATTTGTTTTCCATCAAACAGCAATGCAATCCGTTTTGGGTGATAAAAAAATAGAACCTGCAGAAATTGTAGAATATAATGCAGATTAATTTTAAATGCAAAAATACAAAGTTAATGCAAAAATGCACCAAAACAGTTGACTTTTTTCTAGTAATATACTATTATATGTATCAACAAAAAAGGGGAGATTTTTATGTTAAAAACTCAATCAATGAATTTGGATTACGTTAGAACATTTGTAGTTGTAGGACAATCTAAGGATTATCGAGATGCAGCAAATAAATTAAATATAGATCATACTAATGTTTCTAGACATATTAAAGCATTGGAAGAAATCATGGAAACTAAGCTTGTTAGTAGATCTTCAAAAAAAATAATTGAGTTAACAAAAGAAGGAAAAAAATTATTTGATGGATATGAAAAGGCATACAATATATTAATGTTTACCGAAAAAAGTTTAAGACAAAATAGATCACTAGATAGTGGAAAAATATCCATAGGTGTTTCTAGTGACATAGATGTAGATTTATTAAACAACAATGTAAAGAGGTTCAAAGAGTTATATCCTTCTATTGTATTAAAAATTGTTACTTTTGATACAAAGGAGCTATTTGAAAAATTAGAAAAATATTATATTGATTTTGTTATTGATGAAACATATTCTACAACTAAAAAAGATAATGATATAAAATCAAAAATAATTTCAAATGAAAAGTATTGTATTGCATATAATAATGATAAGAAAATATCTAAAATAAAAGATTTAAATGAATTGCCTTTAATAGTCCCTATAAGTTCAAAACAAGATAGAGTAAGGCTTGAGGCATATTTGCAAAAGAATAAAATTAAAAAAAATATTTCTCTAGAAGTTGATAATTATGATTCTGCAAGAGACTATGCGATTGCCGGGCTAGGTTATGCATTACTTCCTAAGAGAATAGTTGAAAAAACTAAATTGAATTCTTTTGATATAGATTTAAATAAAGAAATATCTATTTCTTATGTTAATGGTAATTTGTCTCCATCAAGTAAAGAATTTTTAAAATTATTTTAAGAAACTATAATATTGAAATTGATATTATAGTTTTTTTATTAAAGTGTATCCTTTTGTATTACTTTTATTTTGTATTATAAAAGGATGACGAGGTGAAAAGTATGGCTATAATAGAAATGCACTCAAGTTGGTTAGCAATTAACTCTATTCTTGGTTGTCCAAATGGTTGTAAATACTGTTTGTTACAAGCAACAAATAATAATATAGCAAAACCTAAAGAATTGGCCACGCCTTATGAATCCGTTGATGCATTATTAAAAAGTAAATATTATGATAAAAAAATTCCACTTTGTTTATTACCAAATACAGATGTGTTCGTAACCAAATCAAATATTAATTATCTTTTAAAACTATTAGATGAAATTGAAAATAGAAATATAAAAAATGATTTGATAATAATTACAAAATGTGAAATACCTGAATCTGTTATTAAAAAAGTATTAGAATTAAAAAAGAAAGGACATAATTTTATATTCTATATTAGTTATTCTGGTTTGCCAAAAGAAATAGAACCGAACATTTCAAAACAAATATTAATTAAAAATTTTAAAATATTAAAACAAAATAATATAGATGCTATTCATTATTATCGACCTTTTTTGCCTCATAATTCCTCAAAAGAGAGTATAGATAGAGTAATAAATGAAGTAAATAAATATACTGACATTTCAGTCATTACTGGATTTGCATTGATACAAAACTTTATTGATAAAATTGATTTTTGGCCTGATATTTTAAATAATAAAGAGGAATGTCTTAAGGCCAATTGCGTTTGGCCTAAAACTGCTTGGGAATTCTTTAATAATAATTATAAAAAGAATCAATATGTCTTTCAAACAAACACATGTGGTCTATATAGCAAATTGAAAAGGCCATCTCATTATTATGGATCTTATGAATGTTTAAATTATAATCATTGTAGCAAGGAGCAAAGATATAGATGTAAAAAAAGACATGATTTGATGGATAAAATTACACAAGAATTAAATTGCTATAAATTATTGAAAAAATTAGGATATGATATCAGTAGTATCGATTTAAGATATGATATGTATAATAATATTGTTTTAAATAATGCTAATTTAAATATAAGTGATTTGTCTTATTTATCCTACATGTTAGAAACTAAAGTATATATTACAAACAACAATATATTAGAAAATACATATAATTCAACCTTAAATGGAGCAAAACCATTGGTTTTGGGAACAGGAGTTAAATATGAATAACATTATAAAATTTTTGGATGTCCATTATAAATCTGCTTTAAAATTAGTAAGTGATTTTGATATAACAAAAAATAAAGAATGGAATTCTCAAATTTATTTAAATGAATTATATGTTCAGTTAGGACACGTCTATAATGTTTTATATTCAAATGATAATGTTAATGAATTAAAAAGAAATATAAATAATCTTGGGGATGAATTATCTGATGTATTACTTCAATTAATAAATTTAGCTTATACTTTAAAAATAAATATGTATGAAATAAATAATATAGACTCATTTCAATATGATGATATTAATGGTTTTCCTATTCTTTTAGGCCAATTAACAGAAGTAATTATGGAAATGAATGATTGTAGATTTAAAAAAAATAGATTTGGATTTAATACAAGTTTTGATTTCATCAAAGATAGATTGTTTAAACTGTTTATGCTTACTTATAATATAGCAAAAAAATATAATCTTGATATGATAAAAGAGTTTAAAGATATGCTAGATGATGCTAATGGTTTTTTAGATAGGTTTGAGAATAAAACAGATAACAAAAAAGAATATTTAGATATATATGATAAAAACGAAAATCTAATTGGATACTCTGATAAAGAAACAGTCCATAAAAATGGATATTGGCACAAAGTTTTTGGATGTTTAATCTTTAATAGTAAAAGAGATGTAGTATTCTTACAGTTAAAAAATCCAAATTATAATAAAGTTAATAAAAAAACTTTATATGAAATTACAGTAGGTGGGCACTTAATTTCTGGAGAATCTGTAAGTGATGGTATAAGAGAAATAAAAGAAGAAACAGGTCTTAGTATAAAATTTAAAGATCTTGTTTTCTTTGAAAAAAGAAAAATTTCAAAGAAAGTTAATAATAATTATATTATAAAAGAATTCCAATATTTTTATGGATTAAATAAAAATATTAATGTTTCAAAATTAACTACTTACGATAATGAAGAAATTATTTCGTTTGCTGAAGTAAATATTCAAGATTTAAAAGATTTAATAATTGATAACAAAAACTCAATAAAAGGAATAAATAATTATTTAGAAAAAGTGCTAATAACTAAATCTGATTTAGATACGGCATTTATAGAAAATGGTTTATATTTATCTTTGTTAAATAATATTAATAATAAAAAGAAAAATAAAGAAATAAATAATAGAATAAAAAAACTATATAAAAAAGATAAAAATAATAAAAAAAGTAATGACTATTACTATGATAATGGAATAGTAATAAATCATAAAGATTATTCAAAAGGAGATTTGAAGTATTCAGTAATAATACTAAAAACAGATGTTGATAAAAATGAATATTTAGTTTATTTATTATTAATATATAAAAATAAATCTATATCACATTTGTTAGAAAGAAAGTTTTTATCCAAAAGAGGAATATATAAGTATTTTAATGAATTATCAAATTATATTGATATCAACAACAATTTAGATATTATAAATAAATGTATTGAAAAAAGAAATACATAATAAATACATAAAAAATACATAAAAAGTACTATTATTTTGACTATTGAATTGAAATAAAATTAGAGTTATTATGTTATTAGTAAGAACTTTTAGCTATTAAAGGTTCTTATTTTTTTACTATGTAAAGTGCAAAAACGCAACAAAGATTGTAAAAATGCTTGACTTTTTCTAAAAATATGTTAGTATAAGAAACAATTTATTAGTTTTATGTTTTTTATTTTAAACTATTTATATTCTATTATAATTACACATTTTATTTAAAACTAATTAATTCTAGTTTTTGTTATCATTGTTTTAGGGGGGATTTTATGAAAGCATTGATTTCTAAAAAATATTTAAATTATTTTGATATGAGGTTGTTAACCAAAGAAGTTCATGATTTGTTTGATGAGTATAATTTTATTAATGAGTTACTAAATAATAATATGATAGAGAAAAATCAAAGCCCAATACACCTAACAATAAGTTCGACATCAAATAGTAGTTCAGAATTAAACAAACTTCTTAAAATCGAAAAATATGAAAAATATATTAAATATTTTGAAAGTAATCTTAATTATTTAAAATCTAATATGACTGATGATGAATTACTTATTTATAAGTATTGTATAGAAGAAAGAGAAATAGATAGAATTGTTAGTGATAGAATATGTAAATCAGGGAAAACATATTACAAGATAAAGAAAAGTTGTTATGCAAAAATTGCTATGAAATTTAATCTTGCTTCCATTACTAGCACTGATTCGTTTAAACAAAGTTTAAAAATAAAGGAAGCATAATTATAATAAATTTTGTGTAGAAAATCTTAAGGATTTTCTTTTTTTTGCATTTTTCTAGTGAAAATCCAGTAAAAAACAAAATATTATGGACTTGTTAAATTGAAAGGAGAGATATTTATGAATTTAACAGAACAAACAATTACTGGTAATAGTTGTATATCAGTAAATGATTCTTTGAATGCGGCACTACTTGAGTTGCATATGAAACCAAGTACAAATGCTGCAAATTATCCAGATGAATCACAAATAATTATTTATGTGGATAAAAATCCACAAAATAACCCATCAGATGAAAGAAAGACATATGTTTTTGATGGAAAATTATTTGGTTTAACTGGAGGACAAGATGAATTGGTTCAAGAACTAAAAATAGTTAATAACGAACCAATCTTAGATAGCTATATTATTCGAAGAGTAGGTAGGGATACATCACTTATAGATCCGCATTATCTATTAAGTGAAGAAACTATTGAAAGTGTTGAGAGTATTGATATAACTTTATTTGAAGGAACAAATTATATTTATTCAAATTATCCAACAGCGGAGTTTACAATAATATATCCTAAAAATACAGCTTCAAATAAATATTATGTAAGTGCTTTAAGTTATGCAAGACATAAGGAAAATGCAGCTGATGAATTTTCTTTAGATGATATTTATTTTAAAGATGCATTTACTAAGACTGGTCAAGAGTTAAATGAAGAAATTGATAATTTAAATGTTAAATGCATTACTTCAAAAAATAATACTTTTAGTCTAGATAGTCAAGGTAATCTAGTTGTAAATTCAATTACATATAATTCCTCTGATGGACTTTTAGATTTAGTTTATCCAGTTGGTAGCATTTATATGTCAGTAAATAATGTAGATCCATCAACTGTATTTGGTGGTACTTGGGAAAAAATTAAAGATAAATTCTTATTATCAAGTGGAGATACATACATGAATGGTAATACAGGCGGTGAGGCGACTCATACATTAACAGTAGATGAAATACCAGCACATACACATACTTGGAATCAAAATTCATGTACTAATCCAGGTAATCATACTCATATTGTAGGAGCAGATAAAGATGGAGGCGGAGGTTATAACAGATACACTGTACATATAAGTGGAAATACTACAGCCTCAGGACAAGAATATTCGCCTCTAAGTGGTGCTGCAGGTTCACATACACATACTATTACTGGAACTAATACACAAACTGGTGGCGGAATAGCCCATAATAATATGCCTCCATATTTAGTTGTTAATGTATGGAAGAGAACAGCATAAAATATAGGAAAAAATAATATATGAATACCATTATGTGTTATTTAAATAGTAAGCAAGAATTAAAAATTTTAAATGAAAGATTATTTTTGTTAGATAAGTATAAGGATAATATTATTAGCGAAAAAAAACAATTGAATCATTTGATTGAAGAAATAAAGTGCAAAATCGATTCTATAGAAAATGAATTAAAAAACTTAACTGGTATAGAATATGAGCTTTTTTCAGAAATTGTTTTTAACGGACTTAACGTTTCGAAAGCGGTTGAAAAGGTTGCGGAGAAAGAAGAAAAAGATGTTTCAACTATTTGGAAGAATTATTATCCAAAAATAAAAAATAAAATAGAAAAATTAAAATAGAAAAGGAGGAATAAAATGAAAAAAATAGAGATACTTGATAAAAGAAAAAGACGAGAAAAACACTATTTACAAGAAGATGGAACCTTCATAGCTGAATTATATGATGAAGACATCCATTATCCTAATAATGGAAAATATGAAGAAATTGATAATACACTTGAATTAGAAAATGGATATTATGTTAATAAATCAAATGATTATAAAGTTTATTTTTCAAATATAGTAGATTCTGAAATTATGAGAATTGAGCAAAACGGACATTATATAATTACAAGTTTAAAAAAATATAAAGATTATAGTATTGAAAAAGAAAAAAACACATCAATGTTATATGATAATATTAAATATATTGAAGTTCTTAAAAATATAGATATATCTTATGATGTTACTCCATCAAAAGTAAAAGAAAATATATTTATTAATGATATTGATGCTGATATAGATAATCTTATTTTTGAAATTAAAACTGATCTAGATTTAGAATTAAGAAATAATGTAATTGTTGCAAAGAATAAGAATAAAGAAATTTTTAATTTAGAATCACCATATATGATAGATGCTGAAAGTAATATAAGTGATAGTATTTACTACACTTTATTAAAAAAAGATAATTCATATGAATTAAAAATAAATTTAGATTATGAATGGATACAAAAATCAAAATTTCCTATTATAATCGATCCTACAATTGTTCAGTATAGTAATACTAATAGTGTTGTTGATACGTATATATATGAGGGAGATAATGGGGTTATTAAAAGTGATTTAGGTTACTTAAAAGTTGGTGTAGAAAATATTAATAATCAATATAGAAAAAATAGAGCATTATTATGGTTTGAATTGCCAGAATTGGGAACAGGATCACAAGTTATAAATGCAACACTTAGATTAACAAGTTATCCTGGATATCCTCAAAATCCTATATATGATATAATCGACATTTATAGAATGACTACAGAATGGAAGAATTCTGAGGCATATTGGAATAATTTATATAATCAAATTGATGAAAAAATAGAAGGAACGTTTTTTTCTTATAGAACATATTCAACTACTAATGGACAAGTTTCAACCGGTGGAGGAGAAGCAAATATAACTCAACTTGTTCAAAAGTGGTATACTTCTCTAGATAATTATGGAATAATGTTAAAATTAAGTAAAGAACAATTTAAAAATGAAATCATCCCTATGTTTTTATCTAAAGAAAATACATTTAATAGTTCTAGGAAACCTTTATTAATAATCACTTATCGAAATCAAAATGGTTTAGAAAACTATATGAATTATGAAACATACACCCTTACAAAAGGAAAAACATATCATAATTTATTTAATGGTAATTTAACTGGTGTTTTTGATTTGATTAGTACAAAAAAATCTACTTTACCAATTAATTTAAAATTAATATATAATACAAATGATGTAGTTTTATCAAATAATTATGGTTGTGGAGTAGGTTATAAATTTAATTATTATCAAACAATTAAAGAAGAAATAATAGATGAAACAACATATTTAAAATATTTAGATTGTGATGGAACATATCATTATTTTTCAAATACAAAAACTATTCTTAATAATGGAATTCCAACAAATCAAACATATGAAAATAAATTTTTTGATGAGGATGGTTTAGGTTTTGAAATAGAATTGGTTGATGGTTATTATATATTGACAGATAAGAACTTAAATAAAAGCAAATTTGAAATTAGCAATAATATTGGTTATTTAACTATGCTTGAGGATAATAATAGTAATAAAGTTTTTATTTCATATGATTCCAATAATCGAATTACTAATTTATCTACATCAGATAATGAACAAATTACTATTGAATATAATAATAACAATATTACAATTTCTTATGAAAATGATGAAGTTATTTTATCTTTTATTAATAATAAGATTAATAGTATAGAGTTTAGTGTTGGATTAATTTATATTAGTTATATAGATGGATTATTATCCAATATTGTAGATATGGACAATAAAAGTGTACAATACCAGTATTATGATAAAGAACCATTTAAATTAAAGAAAATAATTGAGTATAGTGTTAATAATAATATAGGAAGATATTATGAGTCATTTTATAATTTTTTATCAACAAAATTAATGGATAATAAAAATAGGATAAAAGTGATTTCATTTAATGAAAAAGGAAATCCTATATCTATTTCATATCAAAATAATAATAATAATTTAAAGAATGCTTATGGTATAAAATATGATTATAATAATAATGATTTAAAAATAAACTATTTAAATAATAAAATGATGAGTATAGGAAATCCTTTGAAATCAGTTATTAATTTAATCGATAATTCAAGTTTTGAATCAAGTGATACAGTTTTCTCAGTTGGTTCTGGAGCAACAATTACACATACAACCGAAGAGAAAAGGAGTGGTTTAAAATCATTGAAATTCACTTCAACATCAGACAATTCAGATATATATAAAATAATTGAGTTAGAAAATGATAATAACTATACTTTTAGTGGTTATATTAAAACAACTTCTAATAATATTGAATTAAATGTTTATTACGAAAACGAAAATAATAATTATATTTTATTAAAAAATGAATTAATTAAATCAAGTAATGATTTTGAAAGATTTGATTTATCTTTCAATATACCATCATCTTCTTCTGGAAATGTTAAAATTCAATTTACTAGTGATAATAACTCAATTATGTATTTAGATGATGTTCAATTAGAAGAAGGATTAGTAGCTAATCATTATAATTTGATTGATAATTCAGATTTTTCAAAAGGTTTAAGTATGTGGGACTTATATACAGGCTCAGGTTTCAATATTAATGATATCTTTAGCGTTGAAGATGTAAATATAAATCAAAAAGCTTTAAAAATATCTATGAATTCATCAAATTCAACATCTGTCGAAAGAGAAATGAATATATCAGGTGAAACAGGCAATAAATTTACATTATCTTTTTGGTATAAGAATGAAGGCGTGGTTTCAAGTGAATATTGGGATGATATAAATGTGCCACAAAATTATGTGTCATTAGATTTATATCCAACTACTCCTTTACAAACCGATGCATATAATTATATAAAAGCATTGGAACCTTCAAATGATGGATGGCATTTTTTTATTCATGAATTTACTGCAGCTTATGATTTTGATAAAATAATATTGAAATTTGGTCAAAGTATGAATGTTAATAATCTTTATATTACAAATATAAATTTATTCAAAGATATCAGAAAAACTTCTTGTAATTATAATGAAGATGGAACTGTTAACCAAATTAAAACAATTGATAATAAAACTATTAATTATTATTACAATAAAAATAATTATTTAACTAAAATTAATAACACAGATACAAAGATTAAAACTATTGAATATGACAATCAAATTAAAAGTAGAATATTAAGTGGTACAAATGAAAATGGATTAGTTTATATGAATGAATATGATAATAATGGAAATTTAAAATGTGTTGAATTAGGAGGAAAAAAACAATTAATTGATATTGCAGATGGGACTTATGTTATTAGATCAAAAGGATCGAATATGTGCTTAAGCTTAAGAAAACAAATAGAATTATTTTTTGAAAGTGATATACACGCACATAACAAATGGGTATTAGAAGAAGTTAATATTAATCAAAAAAGTTATTATAAAATATATCATTCAATTATAAATAATAATTATTTAAGTAGTAATAGTAATAATGAAGTTGTTATTGACAATTATAATGGAAATTATTCATTATTTGAATTTATTAAACAAGATGATGGTAGTTTTTATATAAAAAACAAAGAAAATGGTCTATATATAAAAAAATCTACTGCTAGCATAGAATTTAATAATATTGTATCAACAGAAGATAACGATGAATTTAAATTTTATATAGAATATGGATATGATGAAAAATTTATTGAAAACACATATGATTATTCTCAAACCGGGAATTTTTTAAAGAAACAATCATTATCACCTTTTTCTGTTACAAGTTTTAATTTTGATTCTGAAACAGGTTTAATAGATTATATATCAGATTTAAATGATAATAAAATTTTTTATCAATTTAATAATAAAAATCAGATAACATTAGCAGATTTAGGCGAGAAATCAATAAGCTATGAATATAATACTAATAATCTTTTATCTAAAATAATTGATGAAAATAGAGAATATAATTTTGAATATGACGAATTTCTTAATATAAAATGTGTGAAAATAAACAATTCTATAATATTATTTAATAATGTCTATGAGAACAATAATGGTAATTTGTTATCCACTACTTTTGGTAACAATCATACAATTCTATATGAGTATGATATTTTTGATAGATTAAAGAAAATCACAAAACAAAATGGATATATAGAATATTATTATGATAATGATGGAAAAATATCTAAGATAATATCTCCGGAGGAAACATTGAAATATATATATGATTTATCTGGGAAAATAAATAAATTTTATGAAGATAATTTTCTGATTTCTTATAGTTATGATTCTGATAGTAATGTTACTAGTAAAAAAATAGAACTAGATAATCTAGTTAAAACTATTACTTCAACATATGAAAACGACAATCTTATTTCTTCATTTATTGATAATGATGAAATAGATTATGAATATGATTCGTTAGGAAGATTAACTAATTATAATATTAATGATGAATTGTTTAATAATTATACTTATATTGATAATGGTAAAAATGCAACTACATTTATTAAAACTAAGGAAAATAATTATGGATTATATAAATATCAATATGATAAATTAGGTAATATTAAAAGAATATATAAAGATAATAATTTGACAAATGAATACTATTATGATAAATTTGGAAAATTAAAAACAGAAAATGATTATAATCATAATAATACAATTAGATATAGTTATGATTTGAATGATAATATTTTAAAGAAAAAGAAATGTAAAATAAATACTTATGATGTTATATCTGAAGTTAATTATGAATATGATTCAAATTGGACAGATAAGCTAATAAAAATCGATAATCATAACATTCAATATGATTCATTAGGTAATATTACAAGTATAGATAATAATCAATTATTTAACTGGATTAATGGAAGACAATTAAATCAGTATACAAAAAATAATATTGTTACATCATATGATTATAATAAAGATGGAGTAAGAGTTAAAAAAAATACAAATGGTTTAATCACTAGATATTTTTTAGAAAATAATAGAATATGTATTGAAAACAGAAATGGTGTTATGATATACTATGTTAGAGATGTAGTAGGAAATCTATTAGGTTTTGATTATAATAATATAAGATATTATTATATAAAAAATGCTTTAGATGATATAGTTGGAATTGTAGATAGTAATGATAATATAGTAGCTAAATATGAATATGATTCATGGGGAAATATTTTATCAATAACAGATGGTTTAGATAATGATGTAAGAAATATACAACAACATATTGCAAATATAAATCCTTTTAGATATAGAGGTTATTATTATGATGTTGAGTCGGATTTATATTATTTAAATAAAAGGTATTATAGCCCTTATCTATCTAGATTCATTTGTACTGATGAATATATAAATCAAGAATCCATTTATTTAAATCTATATTGTTACTGCAGTAATGATCCTATTAATAACATAGATCCTAATGGAAATAGTTGGTTTAAAAAAGCTGGATCATTTGTCTTGAATTACTGTTTGAGAGGTTTGTCAAAAGTTGTTAATACCATTATAACAGTAAAAAATACAATAACTAAGATATATGATTATGTTTCTAATTTAGTCAATATAAGTACAAAAAAAACAACTCCTGCACCATCTGATAAATATCCTGATTATCAATCAGTTGGAGCACCATATATTCCTAATCATCAAGTACATGCAACAGCCTCGGAAATTAATCATATTAAACAAAGTGATAAAGCATTATATGATATTAATGTTGAAACATCAATAATGGATGCCTCAATAACTTTATCTACTAATTTTAAATTGTTTTCAATGGATTGGACATTAGGCGTAGATGGTTTAAGTAATAATATAACAATAAAAAAAGATGACTTTGAATATTCGCAAATGTTATTTAATAGTGATCCAAATGTTATTGCTGCTTGGAGTTATATAACATATAATAAAGAAAATGATAAATCAATTAATATAAATCATACTGTAGAAGTTGGCGAATTAATACCTGCTTTAGTTGGAGTTTATGTTGGAGCTTCAGCACTACAACCGATTGCAGGTAACATATATGAAAAATCATTAAGCATCATAAAGCAATTGTTGAGAAGTGTGATTTATTCTTAAAAAGGAGAGATGTTTTTTGAATAATTCAAATATTATATATTATTTTACTAGTTTTAATTACTATACTATAAGAATTATAGTATTTATGGTATTAGTACTATTAGTTTTTGTATTTAATAAAAGAGTAAAAATAAAAAATAATAAATATGAAATTAAGGAAAAAATATTTAGTTTTTTTATATTGATAACGACAATAATAATTATTTTTATGATTCCATATGAATATAAATTTAAAAAATTTAAAAATCTTAAAGAGTCTTTTAGTTATTATTATCCAACTAAAGAAATAATATTTGAGAAAGGAAATAGTCAATATAAATTTATAGTAACAAGAGATAAAAATACAAGTAAGTATGATTTAATAAGTTTTGTTAATAGTAAAAATATTAAAAAATGGCATCCTAGTAGTAATTTTATACTTTTTAATTATACCAATTCAAAAAAAAGAGGTTATGTAAAACGTAATTATTATACAAATATTTTTGAGAATGAAAATAAACAAGAAAAAAAGAAAGCGGTTCTTATAACTTATGTTGGAGATTATGAAAATTCAAAAATAACTGATTCTTTAAATTCAAAATTTATTGTAGTTAGTGATTCAAAAAATGAAGAACCTATTAAAGGATTAATTTATTTAAAAATAATAAATAACGATGAACATTATAAAATTTTTATTAATAAAGATGAGTATGTTATTAAATAGTTATTATTTTTTGATAATATAAATAATCTTTATAAAACAAAAAAATATACTTAAATACTTTTTTTATAAATCTATTACTAGGGAGGTTTTATATGAAACAGAATAAGCAATATATATTTTTATTATTAGGTATATCTTTAATAATAGGTTTATTTTTATTTAAATATAATTTAGATAAAGAACCTAAAACACTTGGAAAATTAAGTAAAGCAAAGTATAGGATTGAAGAATATAATAAATACAATGATAATAAAAAGAAGATTGGAAAAATATATTATTTATATGATGCAAAAAACAAAAAGGTTTTAGCAAGTTTTATTGATTATTATTATATTGATTCTGAACACAATAAAATATATATTATATATCGTGAAAAATACGAATCTTCTTACAATTTATATATGGTATTGGATTATATTAATAATGATTATATAATAAAAGAAAATATATCATCGTTTAAAAATGATGAACAAAAGATTTTTAATAAGTTGGAAATGTTTATAAAAACAAAATAATTATTTAAATAAAATAAGAAAGGTCTAGTGAATATCTAGTCCTTTTTCTTTTATATTAGTTTTAGAAAGAGGTGAAAATATGGAAGAATTTATTGTTAAATTTAACGAAATAAATGAGCCTAAAACTTTAATATTTTTATGTGGATTATTTATTTTTACTGATATCCTAACAGGGTATTTAAAAGCATTTAAATTTAAACAAGTCAATTCGTCTATAAGTAGAGACGGATATGTTAAAAAAATTTCATGGATAGTTGCTATATTGCTTGGTTTTGCTATTGACTATTTAGTTAAAGAAAATATATTTTTAATTGGTAGTGCAGTGGTTTGTATTGGAACTGAAGCAATATCAGTATATGAAAATTTAAGCGAAATGGGAGTAAAACTACCATTTAAAAAGTATTTTGAAAAATTGGATGGAGGTAATCAAAATGAGTAAATTTGGAATTGATATAAGTACTTGGCAAGATAATTTAAACTACACTCTTGCATCAAAACAAGGTGTTGAATTCGCAATTATAAGAGCTGGTTTTAGTACAACAAAAGATAATCAGTTTGAGAAACATTATAAAAATGGGAAATCTCAAGGATGGGGTTTAGGAGCATATTGGTATACATATGCGAGAAATAAAGATGAAGCAAGAAGAGAAGCTTATAAATTTTTAGAAGTTGTTAAAGGTAAAATGTTTGATTATCCATTATATTTGGATATAGAGGATGGAAGCTTAAGAGGTTTAGGAAGAAATACTTTAAATGAGATAGTAACAACTTTTGGAGAAATAATAGAAGATGCTGGATACTATTTTGGTGTATATTCAAATTTAGATTGGTATAATAATGTTATTTCAGGATCAGAATTAAATAAAAAATATGATTGGTGGATGGCATGCTGGAGTAATAGTAGTCCTAGTGTTGGTAACTATGGAATATGGCAAAATACATCTTCATATTATATAGGCGGACATAATGTGGATTCAGATTATTGTTATAAGGATTATCCTAGTATTATTAAAAATGCTGGTTTAAATCATTTAGATGGTACATCCACAAATAATAATCAATCAAATAATTCAAGCAATGATATTAAACCAAATGTTTATATAGTAAAAAGTGGTGATACATTAAGCGAAATAGGTGAAATGTATGGGTATAGCTATACATATTTAGCTATGTATAATGGAATCAAAGATCCAAATAAAATTTATCCAGGTCAAGAAATTAGAATACCTGATGATAATTTTGAAGTAAAAGAAGTTGTATATATTGTAAAGTCAGGTGATACATTAAGTGAGATTGCAGAAAGATATAATACTACTTATCAAAAAATTGCTTTAGATAATAATATTGATAACCCTAATTTGATATATCCAGGTCAAAAACTTGTTATAAAATAGAATTTTATAAAGTAATACAAAAAGATACACTTTAATAAAAATTATTGAATTAAAAATAATAGTATTTATAATAACTGAGGCAAGCAATTACGAAGACTATGTGTAATATAAGACTTGTATGAATAATAAGGGGATTTATTCAACATGTTATAACAATTGTATTTAAAGATTTTCGGGGGTTCTTTATTATACATAAGTTAATCATAGGCTTTGTAATAAAAAAAGTTAGCGTTAGTAATTGCTTAGGGGCGATTACAAATGTTAATACTTACATACAATCTATTATTTATAATAATAAATGATTTTTATTTGAATATTTCTTTTTTATTTATTAATTTGGCTGTATCTTATACTCTTTTGAAGTGTATGAGGTACAGCCTTTTTTTTGCGCTTCTAGAATCATTCACTTCAATTAGGGGACCACCAATCCTTTCAATTTGAAAAAACAAATTGAAAGGAGAAAATTAAAGTGATTAATCTTCCTAAAAGAAGAAAATATAAAGATAATCCATATACATTATTAATAGAAAATAATGAATATTATATTTTATTTAAAGATAGTAAAAATATATTATATAAAAATAAAGTTAGTAAAGATGTGTTTTTTGCTTTTAATAATTTTGAGTTAGAAGATAAAAAGTTTATGAATGAATATTCTAGATATATTGAACATTCTGAAATATTTGAATATAGTTATGAATCTAGGATGGTGAATAAGGCAATAAGTTTAGAAGATGAAGTTATAAGAAAAACAACTTTTGAAGAATTAAAAAGAGCAATAGATTTATTGCCAGAAATTCAAAAAAGGAGAATAAAAAAATATTATTTTGAAGGAAAAACACAACAGGAAATTGCTGATGAAGAAACGGTAGATATAAGATCTATTCAGTATAGTTTAAGTTGTGCATTAAAAAATTTGAAAAAAAATTTAAATTAAGACTTCGTAAAAACGCCTCTAAGTGAGGAAACAGTTGAGAGGGAATTTTCTTTCTCAACTGTTTTAAGTTTTAAAACAGACTGTTCTTTGACAATTTATTATCTATTATCAAATACATATAATGATACGCACACTTAGTCAATAGTCGAGCGTTGAAGCAATAATATTGTGAGCCGTCGCAACCATTGAGAGTGTTCTGGATGATATCGAGAAGGTGAGATTCCTGTGGAACTAATTTTTAGTCGTTTGATAAGAACCTAATAACAGAAGGTATTTAGGAAAATGTCTGTTTAAAATAAGATTAAGGAAGTGTTTTATGAAAGATTATAAAATAAATATAAAATTAATGTTAAAAGCAAAATTCTTACAATCAGGTAAAAATAAAAAAGAAATAGAAAAAAAAGTAAATGATGTAATTATTAATTCAATAAAAAGTGATAAAGTGTTATATTCACTTTTTTTTGATGAATTTAATCCAAAACTAAAAATAAAAATTAAAAGGATAAGGAAATAAATGTAATTATTTTATTGCTATTTAATAAGATTAATTAGGTGAATTATAAATGAAAATAATTAATGTTTTTAATGATGATGGAAAGACACTGCAACAAATTATGGAACAATTTTTAATTGAATATTGTTTGCAGACTAATAAATTTAAAAATAATTAGTATAATGTAATTTGTTAATGTGTCTTACAAGAAAGGAGTAAAAATTGAAAAAGAGTAAGACATATAATGTTGGTCTTTATATTAGATTATCTCGTGAAGATGGAGATAATATGGAAAGTGAAAGTATTACTAATCAAAGAGATTTCCTAACCATGTATTTAGAAAGAACAACTGAAAATTTATTCTACATAGATGAATATGTAGATGATGGATTTACTGGTTCTAATTTTGATAGACCTTCTTGGAAAAGACTTATTACCGATATAGAAAATGGAAAAATAAATACAATAATTACAAAAGACTTATCGCGTATGGGAAGAGATTATATCTCTATGGGTGAATATATTGAAAGAGAATTCCCAGAAAAAGGAATAAGATATATTGCAATAAATGATGATATTGATACTTTATATGAAACTCCAGGATTAGAATTTTTACAATTTAAATTAATGTTTAACGATTATTATTTGAAGGATGTATCTAAAAAAATAAGAAAAATAGTAAAAGCAAAAAAGGAAAAAGGACAGTTTTTAGGTTGGAAAGCAGTTTATGGATATAAGAAAGATCCAACAGATAAACATAAACTAATAGTAGATGAAGAGGTAAGACCTATTATAGAAAAAATATTTAATTTGGTTATAGAAGGAAAAAGTGTTCGTCAAATAGCTAACATTCTTTCACAAGAAAAAATACCAACACCAAGTACATATGCCAAATTGAATAGAGGTTTAAAATCTACAGCGTTTGAATTTTGGTGCCCTAGAACTATCGAAGAAATGTTAAATAATGAGACTTATATTGGAAATTTGACACAAGGAAGAAGAAAGAAAATTAATTATAAATCTAAAAAAGAAATACGAACTTCAGAAGAAGATTGGATTATAGTAAAAAATACGCATGAACCAATAATAAGTGAAGAAAAATTTTATACTGTGCAAGATTTATTAAAAAAGAATAGAAACAAAACTAAAAATAGTCAAATACAACTACTCAGTGGATTTATGAAATGTAAAGAATGTGGACATGCTATAGGTTTAAATAGGAGTGCAGATAAGAAAAGATTGTATTGTCATTGCACTTATTATACCTCCCATAGTAAATATGGGTTATGTACACCACATACCTGTAATTATAATAAATTAGAAACAGCAGTTTTAAATGAAATTAAAAATATGTGTAATAATTATGTAGATAGTTCAACTTTTATAGATAAAGTTGATGAGGAGAGAAAGAAGAATGATATAAAAAATAAAATTCAAAGAGAGATACTAACACTAAATAATAAAATAATTAGTAATAATTCTTGTATTGATAAAATGTATGAAGATAGATTAAATGGAAAAATAGATATTGAAATGTTTAATCGCTTTTCAAAAAAATATAAAGAAGAAATAGAACTATATAATAAAAAGAAAATAGAATTAGAGACTGAACTTAAAAATATAGACACAAAGCAATATGAAAGAGAAAGAGAAAAAATGATAGGAAGGATTAAAGAATATTTATCATTTGAAAAGCCAAACAGAACGTTACTTGTTAATCTCATTAATGAGATATTAATAAGCGAAGATAAAACAGTTGAAATTCATTATAAATTCAAATTAAATTAATAGTTTTAAGTATTTAAAATATACTTGTTTTTTATATATTTTTTTGTTATAAGTTTTGTGTACGTGGGCCTTTTCTTCCACCAATAATATATTTACCTTTTAAGTTTTCTAGTTTAAAATCTTTTTCTTTTTTTCTAGAAACAATAAAAGACCCATCTCTCTTAGTTAGGGCAGCAAAATTAACTATATAATCTTTTTTACCAGAATTATATACATAGATAGATTGTTCACTTCCACAAAAACCAATTTCAACGTCTTTAGACATAACTGCAGAAGCGACCTTATCTGCACCTGGGGTTAATACTATTTCTACATTTAATCCTTCATCTTTGAAATATCCTTTTTTAACTGCGATATATTGAGGTGCGTAGAATATTGAATGCGCAACTTCTGCGACTTTTACATTTTTTAGATCATTCTTTTTAGTTTTAGTAATATCTTTATTAATAAATATAATTCCTATAACTAACACTATAAATAAAATAATTCCTAATATAATCTTCTTCATTTTTTCATCTTCCTTTCAAAGTATTATATGAAAAAGATATTATTTATGATACAATTAAATTGGTGATAGAAATGATAGACAATTTAAATGATAGACAACTTGAAGCCGTAACTAACCTTGATGGACCTATGCTTGTTTTAGCGGGCGCAGGTTCAGGAAAAACAAGAGTTTTAACAACAAAAGTAGCGTATCTTCTAGATCAAAAAGATATATCGCCAAAGAACATCTTAGCGATTACTTTTACAAATAAAGCCGCAAAAGAAATGAAAGAAAGAATATTTAATTTAGTAGGTAGAGAAGCGTTTCTTATTCAAATATCAACTTTTCATTCTTTTGGTTTGAAACTATTAAAAGAAAACTATGAATTACTTGGTTATGATAGTAACTTTACTATAATAGATGCGGATGATTCACTTACTGTTATTAAAAAGATTATGAAAGAACAGGGAATTGATTCAAATAAATATAATTATAGAGCAATTAGATCAAGTATATCTGATAATAAAAATGAAATGGTATCAGTATCTGAATATGAAAAGTTTGTTTATACTGATTATGATAAAGTAGTATATGAAGTATATAAAGAATATGAAAATAGTTTAAAAAGAAGTAATGCGATAGATTTTGATGATTTATTACTTTTACCTATAAAACTATTTAGTGAACATAAAGAAGTACTAGAAAAGTATCAAGAATTATATAAATATGTATTTATAGATGAATATCAAGATACAAATAAACCTCAATATTTAATGAGTAAAATGATAAGTTCTAAGTACAAGAACATAACTGTAGTTGGAGATAATGACCAAGCAATATTTACTTGGAGAGGTGCAGATTATAAAAATATACTTAACTTTGAAAAAGATTATCCAGCTGCGAAAGTAGTAGTACTTGATGAAAATTATAGATCAACTAAAACTATATTAAAAGCTGCGAATAATGTTATTAAGAATAATAAGATTCGTAAAGAAAAGAATCTTTGGACTAATAATGAAGAAGGTCCTTTAATAAAATATTATAAAGCATTTGATGAAAAAGATGAGTCTTTATTTGTTGTTAAAGAAATAAAAAATCTTATAGATGACGGTATTAACCCAAATGAAATATGCGTTCTTTATAGAGCGAATGCTCAAAGCAGAAATGTAGAAGAAGCATTCTTACAAAGTAATATTTCATATAGAATAGTAGGTTCTTATGCATTCTATAACAGAAAAGAAATTAAAGACTTAATCGCATATTTAAAACTTGTTCATAATGAAAAAGATGATGTATCTCTTTTAAGAGTTATTAATTATCCAAAAAGAGGAATAGGTTCTAAATCAATAGAGAATTTAGGAATAATTGCGAAGAATGAGAATAAGTCTTTATATGAATCTATAAATGGTGGAAAAGAAGAAGAATTTAAAAAGATAATAGAACTATTAAAAAAAGAAAAAGATAATATGTCTTTAACTGATTTTGTAGATTTAGTTTTAGATAAAACTGGTATTAGAGAAAGTTTAAAAAATGAACATACTTTAGAAGCAGATATAAGATTAGAAAACTTAGAAGAATTTAAATCTATTACTAAAAATGTAGAAGAAGCAGATGGTATAGTTAGTTTAGAAGACTTCTTAGATGAATTAAGTCTAGTTTCAGATGCATCTGAAAATCAAAAAGATGAAGAAGATAAAGTTACTTTAATGACTATGCATGCCGTAAAAGGACTAGAATTTGACTATGTATTTGTAGTAGGTGTAGAAGAAGGTTTATTCCCACATTTAAATAGTATGAATAGTGAAGAAGAACTTGAAGAAGAAAGAAGACTATGCTATGTTGCAATAACAAGAGCTAGAAAGAAATTATATATAATTAATTCTAGAAGTAGACTTCTTTATGGTAAAGTATCTAGTAATGTACCTAGTAGATTTATATCTGAAATAGGTGATGATTTACTTGATCAAGAAAAGAAAGAATCTATCTTTACTAAGAAAATACATAAAGAAGAAATGATAACTAATAATGATTTAAAACCAGGAGATCTTATTAAACATGATAAGTATGGTAATGGTGTAGTACTAAATATAGAAGGTAAAATCGCAACTATTTCATTTACTCAAAATGGTGTTAAGAAATTATTAAAAGATCATAAAGCAATAAAGAAGGTGTAAATATGAAAAAAGTAAGAAAATGTGTTATTCCTGTCGCAGGAATGGGAACTAGGTTTTTACCTGGTACAAAAGCAATTCCAAAAGAAATGTTTCCAATAATTGATAAACCCGCTATTCAATATATAGTAGAAGAAGCGGTTAGTAGTGGTATAGAAGAAATACTTTTTATTACTAGTTCTTATAAAAACTCAGTTATTGATCATTTTGATAAGAATTTTGAATTAGAAACAAGACTTAAAAACAGTGGTAAAGAAGATAAATTAGAAATAGTTAAAAAAATATCTGATTTAGCAACTTTCACATATATTAGACAAGGTGAACCATTAGGTTCAGGTCATGCGATAAGGCTAGCTAAAAATTTTGTAGGTAATGAACCTTTCGCAGTTATGTATGGTGATGATGTTATGATGTATGATAAACCAGTATTAAAACAGTTAATAGATATATATGAGGAAAAAGATTGTAATGTTATTGGAGTACAAGAAGTGCCAAAAGAATTAACTTATAAATATGGTATTATAGAGTATGATGATAAAGATAAGAATAAAATAAAAAGAATAGTAGAAAAACCAAAAGTAGAAGAAGCGCCATCTTCTGATGCTGGTTTAGGAAGATATATTGTTAAACCAGAAATATTTGATGAATTAGAAAGAATTAGCAGAGGCGCAGGCAATGAATATCAGTTTACTGATGCCATGCTTAGTTTGATGAAAAAACAAGATTTTTATGCTTGTAAATTTGATGGAAAATATTTTGATATAGGTAGTCAATTTGGTTATTTAAAAGCAAATGTAGAATTTGCTCTAAAAAGAGATGATCTGAAAGAAGATATGAAAGAATATATAGAAAATATGCAAGAATAATGCATATTTTTTCTTTTATAAATATATAAAAAATAGTATAATATATATAGGTGATAAACATGAATATAGAAAAAAGAATGGATGAGTTAATAGCGATTATTAACAAAGCTAGTTATGAGTATTATGTACTTGATACTCCTACTATTACAGACCAAGAGTATGATGATGCATATACTGAATTACAAAGATTAGAAAATAAATATCCAGAATTAAAAAGAGAAGATTCACCTACAAATAGAGTTGGTGGAGAAGCAATAGATAAATTTCAAAAAGTAACTCATAGAACACCTATGCTTTCTTTTGATGATATATTTAATGAAGAAGAAATAATGCTTTTTGATGAAAGAATTAAAAAGACAGTTAGTAAGCCAGAATATACTTTAGAACCTAAAATGGATGGTTTATCAGGTTCTTTAATATATGAAAATGGTGTACTAGTTAGAGCCGCTACTAGAGGAGATGGAATAACTGGTGAAGATATAACTATTAATGTTAAAACTATTAAGTCAGTTCCACTTAGACTTACAAAAGACATAAATATTGAAGTACGTGGTGAAATATACATGAGTAAAAAGTCTTTTAATAAAGCAAATGTTGAAAGACAAAAAAATAATGAAAAAGAGTTTGCAAATCCTAGAAATGCAGCGGCAGGTTCAGTTAGACAATTAGATAGTAAGATAACTGCTAAAAGAAATTTAGATTTTATGGCTTATTTTATTCCTAATCCAGAAGACTATGGAATAACTAAACAAGAAGATACAATTAAATTTTTAAAGGAACTTGGCTTTGTTACTAATATAAAATTAAATGGACTTGCTAAAAACAGTAAAGATATAATTAACTATGTTCATGATTTTAATAAAAAAAGAGAAAGTTTGCCATATGAAATAGATGGTGTTGTTATTAAAGTAGATAGCTTAGAAGATGAAAAGAAACTAGGTATGACATCAAGAGTACCTAGATGGGGAATAGCTTATAAATTTCCTGCAGTAGAAGTATTAACTACTTTAAAAGAAATTAAGTTTACTGTAGGTAGAACAGGTAAAATAACACCTAATGCCATTTTTAATCCAGTACACGTAGATGGATCACTTGTTAGTAAAGCCACACTACATAATGAAGATTACTGCATAGAAAAAGATGTAAGAGTAGGAGACATAATATCAGTTAGAAAAGCTGGAGATGTAATTCCAGAAGTAGTAGAAGTTAAATTAGAAAGAAGAAAAAACACAAGTATTCCTTTTAAAATGATAGAAGAGTGTCCAATATGCGGAACAAAACTAATAAAAAAAGACGCTATGCATTTTTGCCCTAACGAAGATTGTGGTGCAAGAAAAATAGAAGGACTTGAACACTTCGTTTCTAGGGATGCTATGTACATAGATGGATTTGGTGAAAGAATAGTAGAAGATTTTTATAATGAAGGTTTCTTAACTAAAATAGAAGACTTTTATCATTTATATAAACATAAAGATGAATTAATGACTATGGAAGGATTTGGAGAAAAAAGTGTTACTAATTTACTAGATGCCATTACTAATAGTAAGAATAATTCTCTTGAAAGATTAATATTTGGTTTAGGAATTAGACATGTTGGTAAAAAAACTGCTAAAATTCTTGCTAATTACTTTGGTGAAATGGATAAACTTATGAAAGCAGATTATGACTTATTAAGTAATATACCTGATATAGGAGATATAATTGCGAAATCAATAATTGATTATTTTTCTAAAGAAGATAATATTAATTTAATAAACAAATTAAAAGAACTTAATGTTAATATGGAATACAAAGGCACTAAAGTAGATACATCAAATGATAAAATAAATGGAAAAACATTTGTTATTACTGGAACATTATCTGAATCAAGAGATCACTATAAAGAAAAATTAGAAAGCTTAGGTGCGAATGTAACTGGTTCAGTAACATCTAAAACTGATTATGTTTTAGTAGGAGAAAACCCAGGTAGTAAATATGATAAAGCTATTAGTTTAGGTATAACAATTCTTAATGAAGAAGATTATAATAAAATGATAAATGAATAATTTATCATTTTTTATATTTTATATAAATTTAGTACATAATCTTTTATAAAAAACAATAATTTAATAATCTATTAACAATAATTTATTTTTAGTAAAAAAATACATTCAAAAAATAAAATTTACTCGTTTGCGAGTAATTTTTTTATGTGTTAGTATTTTTCCGTGAAGGAGGAAAAAAATGAAAAAAGCTTTGAAATTAATCATAGTATTAATTGGCATTTTCGTAATAGGAATTAAAGGGGTAAAGGCAGAGACAGTAAATATCACTCAGCAGTTTGTTGATAATGTTTGGTCATTTCACTATAGAAATGGAGGTGTATGGACTTTTGGTAATTTACCATTTAACTACGCAAATGGAAATTTAGTATATTGTATTCAACCAGATGCTAGAATAACAACAAGTACTTATAATGTATATGGAGATTTTACTATGTCTGGATACAGTAATGATGTAAAAAGACAAATGGAATTAATATCTTATTATGGATATAAATATCCAGGACATGAATCTTTAAAATATTATATGGCTACACAAGAATTAATGTGGTTATTTTCACCAGATGAAAGTATTAAGTGGACTACAGGTAATACAGATGATACACCTAATATAGATGTATCTTATGAAAAAAATGAAATAAGAAGGTTAATTAGTACACATAATCTATTACCATCGTTTTCTAATAGCTCTAATAATTTAGAAGTGGGTAAAGATTATGAATTAGTAGATACTAATAATACTTTAGAAAAATATGATGTAGTTGTGCCTGAAGGAGTTAATTATAGTATTAATGGAAATAGAATTACTTTTAATAGTAGTAATGTAGGTACATTTACTATTACATTTAACGCTAAACAAAATTATAATGGAACAACTTATATCTATGATGATTTTTCTACTAGAACTCAAACGCTTGCGTCTTTTGGTAAACCAGATCTAGTTAATTTCACTATTACTTTAAATGTTAATCCACTAGGAAAAATTAATGTTAATAAAATAGATGAAGAAAAAAATGAATTAGATGGGGTTGAATTTGAAGTATATGATGAAAAAGATAATCTTGTTGATACATTAGTTACTGAAAAAGGAAAAGCATCAAGTAAAGATTTATCTTTAGGTAAATATTATGTTATAGAAACAAAACCTTTATATGGTTATGAAAAAGATGAAAATAAATATGAAATTAATCTAGTAAAAAATGATCAAAATATTAATTTAGTAGAAGAAAAGTTAGATATTGTTAATAAAAAGATAAAATGTGAAATAACTTATATAACTACTAGTGGAGAAGAAAATATAGATGCCAAATTTAATATATATGATAAAGAAGGCAATTTAGTTTATTCTGGTGAAACTATTAATGGTAAAGCTTCTATAGAACTTCCATATGGAGAATACAAAATAAAAGAAATAGAAGTACCAAATGGATATAAACTAAATTATGAAGAAATAAGTTTTAGTGTAAATGATATTACATGTGCTTCTACTTTAAAAGTAAATAATGAAAAAGTAATAATGCCAGTTACTAGTGCTGAAAATAATATAGCGTACCTTATAGTAGCGTTACTTGATTTAGGTGGACTTATCTTTGTTAAAAAGAGTAGTTAAAAGTTTTATTATAGTTTCATTATTTACATTGTTTGTACCAGTATTAAAAGATATAAAAATAAAAGAAAAAGTAGATAATATTATTCAACAAAAAGAAAAAAGTATTTATAGAGGATTTATATATATACCTAGATTTGGTTTTAAAAGTGTTATTAAAAAGGATAAAAGTGCATTAGATGAAAACTTAGTAGAAATGACTAATTTTAGTGATGAAATTGGAAAAAGTAATATAGTACTCGCAGGTCATAATAATAAATATGTATTTAATAAAATATATTATTTAGAAAAAGGCGATGAAATAATAATAAGTGATTTTAAAGTGGATTATAAATATATAGTTGATAAAACAAAATATATTGAAGTAGATGATTATAATGCTTTAAATAATCCTGATTCAGTCACTTTAATAACATGTACAAATAATAACCAAGAAAGATATATAGTAATTGCAAAGAGAGAATAATCTCTCTTTTCACATTTTTTCCCATAATCATTTTATTTTTTTTACAAATTAATAATCTATAATGATAATCAAGGAGATGAGATTATGATTAAAAGAGCAATGCTCGCAGTAAGAAGAAGAAAGGTTAAAAGTATTATATTTTTAGTATTTTTATTTGTAGTATCTAGTTTAGTATTATGTTCAATATCTATAAAGAATGCTACTAATAAATCTATGGAAAATGTAAAAAAATCACTTAGTTCAGAAGTAACATTATCACAAGATATGTCTAAATTAAGAGAGCAATTTGAAAAAAATAGACCAGAAGGTGGTCCCGAGAATTATTCAACGGATGATAGAAAATCTAATTTAAGTGATATGCATGATAAGATGAATGAAAATTCTGCGAAAAAGAGTGATGTTGATAAAATATCAAGTATCAATTATGTAACAGATGTTAAATATACAGTAACTGTTTCTGGTGAAGAAGATGGGTTTACTTTATATGAAAATAGTAATTCTAATAATGATGAAAACAATATGCATGGTCCTGGTATGGGTAAAATGAATAATAATGGTTTAGATATTGAAGGTATAAATACATTTAAACTTCAAGATGGATATTCAACAGGTAATATAGAATTATCTTCAGGTAAAGCGTTTGAAGAAGAGGATGATGATAAAGTAATCATTTCTTATGAACTTGCGGAAACTAATGATTTAAAAGTAGGAGATAAGATTAAAGTAAAAGATTCTGATGGAGAATCTCATGAACTTGAAATAATAGGTATATATCAATATAAGACAGCTAGTGATCCTAGAACTAACTATAATAAAATATATATTAATATAAATACTGCAACTAAGTTTATGACTGATTCAGAATATAATGATGGAAACTATAGTGTACAAGGTGTTACGTTCTATTTAGATAATCCAGATAATTCAGATAAATTTATTAAAGAAGCTAATAAGAAAGTAACTGATTTAGAAGATAGAAATCTAGTTCTTGATATAGATACAGAAACATATGAAAGAATGGTATCAAGTTTAGAAGGAGTTAATAAATTTTCTAATATAGTATTAGTGGTTGTTATTGTCGCATCAATTGTAGTAATAAGTTTAATGGTAATAAATTCTATTAAAGATAGAAATTATGAAATAGGAGTATTATTATCATTTGGTGAAAAGAAAACTAAGATTATAGGTCAGTTTATAATTGAACTAGTTATAATCGCAACAATTGGATTTATTCTATCAATAGGTACTGCTAAAATTGCAAGTCAAAAACTTGCGAATGTAATTATAGAAAATCAAGAAACACAATCTGAAACTAATGAAAAATTTGGTCGAGGAGATAGAGGGTTTGGGATGAGACCAACCATGAATATAAGTAAGAATAAAGATGTAGAAGTAGTTAAAACAGTTAATGTAGATACAAGTGTTAAAGATATAATTATATTATTTGGATTAGGTTATATCATAATAATAAGTTCAATGGTAATACCAAGTATTAAAATATTAAATACTGATCCAAAAAGTATATTAACAGGAAAGGAGTAGTTTTATGAATAAATTAGAAGTTAAAAACTTATCTCATTCTTATATAGATGGAATAAAAAAGAAAAAAGTATTAAAAGATATTAATGTAACTTTTGAAAGTGGTAAGTTTTATGCAATATTAGGTGAATCTGGTTCAGGTAAAACTACTTTACTTTCTATAGTAGCAGGTTTGCTTAATAGAGAAGAAGGAGATATATTATTTAATGGAGAAGATATCAAAAAGAAAGGTCTTAATAATTATAGATTAACAAAAGTAGGAATAATATTTCAAAACTATAATCTAATTCCATATATGACTGCAAAAGAAAATGTAGAAGCTCTAATGGATATTAGAAAGAATAAAAATAAGAATAAAATATATGATTATCTAAAACAAGTTGGAATAGATAAAGAAACTGCAGATAGAAATGTATTAAAACTATCTGGTGGAGAACAGCAAAGAGTTGCAATCGCAAGATGTTTATCATGTAATATACCTATAATACTTGCAGATGAACCGACTGGTAATCTAGACGAAGAAAATGAAGAAAATATAATAAAAATCTTTAATGAATTAAAAAAAGATAAAATAGTAATAGTAGTAACTCATTCATCTAGAATAGCTAAAAAAGCAGATATAGTATATGAACTTAAAAAGGGGGTGTTGATTGAAAAAAAATAAAAAATATTTTATTATATAAATAAGTAGGTGATATTATGCATTCTATATGTTTAGTAGAAGATGAAAAATCTCTTCAAGAACTATTAAAAACATATCTAGAAAAAGAAGGATATAAAGTTAATACTTTTTCTAAAGGAGAAGATGTTTTATCTGAAATAGATAAAGGTATTAAATATGATTTATATGTATTAGATATTATGCTTGAAGATGACATAACTGGCTACGATATTATTAAAAAAATAAGAGAAATAAATGAAGAAGTACCAATTATATTTAGTTCTGCTAGAGATGAATCTATAGATAAAATAATGGGATTAGAAATGGGATCAGATGATTATATTTCTAAACCATATTCACCTAAAGAATTAGTTCTAAGAGTTAATAAAATTATAAGAAGAACTTATAAAAATGACTATAATAATATGGTTTATAATGATTATAAGATAAATATAGAAAAGAGAACTGTTTCTAAAGATAATAAAATAATAGATTTAACAACATTAGAATTTGATTTACTAGTGTTCTTTATAAAAAATAAAAATAAATCGATAACAAGAGAAATTATACTAAATGAAATTTGGGGACAAGACTATTATGGTAGTGATAGAGTAGTAGATGATTTAATAAGAAGACTAAGAAAGAAAATAAATATAGATATTAATACTATTTATGGATATGGGTATAGATTAGTATGAAAAAGATTAATTTATCAAAGCAATTAATAATAATAACTCTATTTTCACTTGTATTAATGATATCATTATTAATAATAGTTCTACCTAAAGTCTTAGAACCATATTTTGAACAAACAGTTTATACATATTTAGATAAACCTTTAGAAGTAATGTATAAAGATAATCAAATGAATGCATTAGAAAATATAGTATATATAAATAAAGATAATAATGAATTTCATATAACTCCAAACTATAAAGAAGTAATTAATATAAATAATATAGAAGAATTATTAAATTATGTTAATGATATTAGAGGTAAGTTTAGATATAAAGGTAAAACATATTATTATTCAACTGTTAGAGGTAGAAATAGCAAGGGTATTGCGATAACAAATGATTTTTATATTAAAACTCTTAGAAAAAATATATTATTTGTAACTATTCCAATAGTAAGTATTATATTTGTAATTATATTAGTATTATTACTATGCTGGAGTAATTACTTAGTTAAAAGAATAAGAAAATTAAAACTAAAAATAAATAATTTTAATGATCCTGATTTTGATATAGTAGATAATAAATATGAATTAGATGATGAATTAAAATTATTAGATAAAACTATAGATGAAATGAAAAATATGATTCTTTCAAAAGAAAAATATGAAAGAGAAATGTATCAAAATATATCACATGATTTTAAAACACCTATTATGGTAGTTAAATCATATATAGAAGCTTATAAAGACAAAATAGAATCAGCGAATAATACTATTAATATTACTGAAGAAGAAATGAATAAGTTAGAAAAGAAAGTTAAGAAGTTATTAGAACTTAATAAAGCAACTTATTTAAAAAGTAATATAGATATAAAAGAAGAAATAGATATAGTTCCTTTATTAAAAGATAAAATAAAAAAATATAAAGTAATTAATAAAGATTTAAAATATAAAGTAAATATTAATAGTAAAAATAAATTGAATGGAAATATAGAAATATGGGACTCTATACTTGATAACTTATTAAGTAATATGGTTAGATACGCAAATAAAGAAATAATAATAGATATTAATGAAAAAAATATAGTCTTCTATAATGATGGAGAACATATAAAAGAATCTATGATAAATAAAATATTTGATTCATATGTTAAAGGAAAAGATGGAGGACATGGACTTGGATTATCTATTGTTAAAAAGAATGTAGAATTAATAGGATATAAAGTACATGCATCTAATAAAGAAGTAGGCGTAGAGTTTACAATAGAAAAGTAGAAATACTTTTCTTTTTATTTGTTTGGTTTTATAATTATATAAAGTAGGTGATATGTATCGAAATAATTAATCACTTTAAAAGTAAAGACTTAAAAACAGGATATTTATACTTTTATATTCACTTTATAGTAGAGATAGTCTGTTTCTTTTACTTATCTAGAATAACAAATAATTCTTATTTTGTTTGGCTTATACCATTTATTTATGATGGAGTAGCTTTCGTACCACAAAGTATAATAGGTTATATATCGGATAAATATCCTAAAATAAATATGGGGTTAATAGGTGTTATATTATTACTAATAGCGTATTTAATATATGGATTAACTAATATATCCATATATGTATCATTAATAATATTATGTTTAGGAAATGCTTTTTTACATGTTGCAGGTGCAGAAACAACATTGAAAACATCAAATGGTAAATTAAGTCCAGCTGCTATATTTGTTTCTGGTGGATCTTTTGGAGTAGTATCAGGTAGATTACTCGCAAGAACTAGTATTAATCCTTTATTATTAATATTACCAATACTAACAATAATACCTTTTGTACTTTTATCAGACACATATATAAATAAAGATAGTAATACAGAAAAGTTTAATTATGTTAAAGATAACATAAATAAAGAATTAATAATAATAATTGCAGTTTTAGTAGTTATTATAAGAGGTTATATGGGATATGGTATTCCAACTTCTTGGAATAAAACTACAGTTCAATTAGTTATATTTTTCTTTATAATGGGCTTAGGTAAGGCGTTAGGAGGAATACTATCAGATTTAATAGGCATTAGAAAGACCGCAATAATGTCTACATTACTTGCAATACCGTTTTTATGTTTTGGTGATAATGTAATGATAATATCTTTAATAGGAGTAATGTTCTTTTCTATGACAATGGCAATTACTTTAGGAATATTAGTATCAGTATTAAAGAAAAGTCCAGGCCTTGCTTTTGGTTTAACAACCATAGGTTTATTCTTAGGTACCGCTCCAATATTCTTTATAAAACTAAATTATATTGGAAATATAATAATTATAATAAGTATGTCTATTCTCTGTGCATTAGCGTTATCTTATGTATTAAAGGAGGATAAGAAATGAGTTATATATTTGATTTGAATTTTATTAAAGGACATGAATTATTATTTTGGATATACCTAATATCAATGGTACTGATAATAATATTGTCGATTATATTTGTTAAAAAGGAATTAAAAAAATGAGTTTAAATGAATTACCTATGATCATGGTAAGATGTCTTATTTTAACAATAGTAATAGAAGTAATAGTAGGTCTAATTTTAGGAATAAGAAATAAAAAAGATATAATAAATGTTATTCTAGTAAATATAGTAACAAATCCAATAGTAGTATCTATTCCAATTCTTATTTATTTATATTTTGGATATAACTATGAAAGATTATCCTTATATATATTAGAAGTGATAACATTGTTTGTAGAAGGGCTTATATATTTAAAAGTTTTAAATTACAAAAAAATAAATCCATTTCTAATATCATTATTTTTAAATTTATCATCTTATTTGATTGGTGAATTAATAAATTATTTTTTATGAAAGGAGAGTTAAAATGTTTAACTTTTTAGATGTAGCAATACCAGATCCAGTTGAAAAAGCAAGTAATATAAATATATATGTTGCGATTGGATTAGCAGTAGTATTAGTTGTTGCGATTACTGTAACTTTAATAGTATTAAAAAAGAAAAATAAAAAGTAGGAGGAAATATGAAACAAATAAAGAAATTATTTATATTATTGTTATTATGTATACCATGTTTTGTTAAGGCAGACATGGGCGCACCAATGCTTAGGGAGTTTGAAATAGTAGTTGTTAATCCAGATGGGGTTAATTATGAACCGTTCCAATATAGTGATGTATCAGATCCACATTTAGCTAAAGATCAAGTAGTAGTAGTGGAAAGCGAGTATGATGGTAAATACAATATTGCAGTAAAAGAAGAAGATGGAACTAGAACAAGTATTGGATATATTTTATCATTAGATGGCTTTAGTATAGTACAAGATGTAGTAGATCCAACAAAAAATGAGAATGATCTAAGTATTAAAAAATATGATTCTAAACAAAAAGCTATAGTATATAATGAAAAAGGTGTAAGTATTTATCAAGGGCCATCAAAAATATATAAAAATGTAGGATATTTAAATAAAGGTACAAAATTAGAATATCAATATGCGATTGATGGTGAAGGTGGAATAACTTATATATATGTTGATTATAATGGTAAAAAAGGATGGGTAGAAATACTAGAAAAGAATGTTTTAATTCAAAATGAAGTTCAATATATATTTAGAGTAGATGTAGAATCAGAATGTGGAATAATTCCAAAGAATACAATTATTAAACCGGAATATAAAACAGACAGATGGTCTAAATCAGCATTATTTGAATATAAAAAATGTAAAACTTTGTTATACACGCTTAAATCAGATGAAATATTACCTTTATATAATGGAAAAGCTAAATCAAAAGTAGAAATAGCTGTATATGATGATTCAGATAAAACTAATTTAATTACAACAATACCTGCGAATACAGAGTTTATATATTATACTGGAACAGATGCGACATATGATTCTTTAGATATTCAATATGTAGAATATGAGGGTAAAAGAGGATGGTCTTTCGCATCGCTAGAAGATTTTGAAATAACAAAAATTGAATACAATGATTATGCTGATCTAGATAATAATGATAAAGGTGCTAAAAAAGAAACAAAGAAAAATCCAAAAAAAGAAACTAAAAAAGAAAATAAGATTCTAAATTTAGATTCGGAAGAATTTGTAATATTATGTGTAGCAGCAGGTGTTATAGTATCGTTAACAGCAATAGTTATAATTCTTTTAATAAATAAAAAGAAAAAAACTAAAAAGAATAAAATAGTAGAAGAAAAAGAAATTGATAACAATAATAATGAAGAGTAGGTCAAAGTACCTATTTTTCTTTTTGTAAAAAAATGTAAAAAAATATAAAAAAAGTGTTGATTTTAAAGGAAATAGTTGCTATAATTGACTATGTGTGACTGGCAAAGATGTGCAAGGTTGCTGATACACCAGGTTAAGTTGCTATTTAATATATAGTTAAAATGGTGTTTTCAGGTTTTTGTACGGAGCAAGTCTATACAAGATATAGGCGAAGGGAGGATTAATGATGACAAACAAGATCCAAATTAATTTAAAAGCATATGATCATAGAACAATAGATCAAGCTGCTTCTAAAATTGTTGAAACTGTTAAAAGAACAGGTGGAGAAGTAAGTGGACCAATTCCACTACCAACTAAAATCGAAAAGATTACTATTCTAAGAGCAGTTCACAAATATAAAGATTCTCGTGAACAATTT
>Ga0129307_1000582_pt1 | contig 53689 bp, 45 predicted proteins | sample P1105metagenome_FD_94437 | JGI IMG/M metagenome (GOLD analysis project Ga0129307, IMG submission 94437) | Capybara group fecal microbial communities from Wisconsin, USA - P1105 metagenome | ecosystem: Host-associated > Mammals > Digestive system > Large intestine > Fecal | place: USA: Wisconsin... | reverse complement strand
TAAAGAAAAACTAGGATGGTTAAGCCCTGTACAATACAGGCTTCGCCTCTTGGCTGCATAAAAATAGCGTAGCAGCCATAAAACTGCTACGCTTAAAAAGTCTAACTTTTTGGGGTCACCTCAATTTTAATGGGTGGTATTTTTTTTGCTTTATATCCCTTGATTTTTCTGAAAATATTTAAAACTAGGTATTGACAATTATATAAAGTTATAATATTATACGTCATATAATATAGATGACGAAATAATATACAAAATAAAATAGTATTAAAATAGTCCCTACAAAAACTATTGGAAAGGAGAAAATATGACGTATCAGCTTACAGCGCCACTTCTTGATGCCTGCGTTTTAGGTATCGTTGAGAAAGAAGACGCATATGGTTATACTCTGACGCAAAAAGTTAGAGAATTAGTAGATATTTCAGAGTCAACGCTTTACCCGGTTCTTCGAAGACTTCAAAAGGATGAATGCCTGGTGACTTATGACGCCCCATATCAGGGTAGAAATAGAAGATATTATGCCATTACAGATTATGGAAGACGTAGACTTGAGTTCTACAAGGATGAATGGGAGAAGTATAAGGCAAACATTGACCGACTTCTTCTAGAGGAACAGATACCAACAGAAAATCAATCGGGCGACGAAGTTAAAGCAGAAGTGAAAGAAGCAGATGGAAAGGAGGAACAGGGTAATGAATAAGAATACATTTATTAGTGAACTCTCAAGAAAACTGAGAGGACTGCCTAAAGCAGATTATGATGATGCAATGAATTACTATGTTGAATTCTTTCAGGATGCAGAAGTCGATGATTTATCGGATGTCACACCACTTGTTGGAAATGTAAATGATGTAGCTGAGAAGATTCTTAGCGAGTGTTCTGAGAAGCAGTTTGAAAAGGTTGAGAAAGAGGGCGGTGTTAAGAATAATACTAAGGCTATCTGGTATGTTATCCTCGGTATATTTGCTGCTCCGGTAGCGTTTCCTCTTGCTCTTACTGCAGTAATCCTTATTTTTGTTTTTCTGGTAGTTACTGTCGCAATTCTTATTGCACTTATAGCTTCGTCAGTTGGAGTTGTCTTTGCTGGATTCTGTGCAATCCCTGCGATATTCTGGGCTGAGACAGGATCGGAGGCTATGATCCTTCTGGGATGTGCTTGTGTTGCTATAGCTCTTGGAACCTTGATGTGTATAGCATTCTTCAAGATTGGAGAGCTTGTTGTGAAGCTCATCATTAAGATATTTAGAGGAATTTCTAATAAAAGAAAAACTTCAAATGTAAAGAAAACTGAGAGTGTGGCAAGTGTTAGAACAGATATGCCAGGAGCTGCATCAGAAGAAGAATTATATCAGCAGGGAGGTGAAGTATAATGAAAAAAGGCTTAAAGATCGTACTTATCACATGCGTTATACTTTTTATTCTCGGTGGAATATTTATAGCAGTAGGATTAGCAAATGGCGGTTCTATGGCGTATTACATTGATTATAAGAACCATAAGATATCATCATCTGTAGAGACAGAACTTATATCTGGTAATGATCAGCTAGATGCTTTTTCTGAGTTTGATATAGATGTTGATGCTGCAAAAGTTACTATAGTTAAAGGCGATTCATATAATGTAGAGTATAAGCTTTATAAGCGTGAGAATACTAGCATTAATGTAGAAAATGGTAAGCTTGTTATAACAACAAAAATTGAAAAGAATACATTTAATTTTGGTATTTTCTCAGATGATATAAATCCATATATTAAGATAACTATTCCAGAAAATGCAGAGTTAAGTAATGGAAAGATTAATACGGATGCAGGAAGCGTAATCCTGAGTGATCTGGATATGAAAGATCTTTCGCTTGGTGTGGATTATGGCGAAGTAGAAATCAAGGATAGTTCATTCAATAATCTTGACATAGAAACCAACGCTGGAAGTGTAACATTTGATAATGTCAAAGCTGAAAAGGCAGTGATCAATACCGATTACGGTGATGTAAATATTTCTAGTACAGAAATAGGTGATATAACAATAGATATGGATGCTGGTGACCTTGATGTTGATAGTACAAAGCTGGATAATGTTGAAATCGATGGAGATTATGGTGATGTAAATCTTAGGCTTATCGGTGAGAAGGTTGACTATGAATTTGGAGTAACAGTTGATGCTGGTGAAATAAGTGTTGACGGCGAGAAGGAAGGAACAAAATATAATTCAAACGAAGGTAAGGATAAGAAGATTAAGATCAATGTTGATGCTGGTGATGTAGATATCGAATTCTAAAAATAGTTATTAGTCAATAGGTTGCATATAACCTTCCCCCACATATCGTGGCATTCTGCTTAGGCAGAATGCCACTTTTAATTTGTTACTTGTTACGTCCTATTATCACATGGTAGAATGGGGAATAGATTTTTTCTTATTTATATGCAACAGTAGTGGAACCAAGCTGCACTATATAGATATACAGCTGTTCCTAGTGATATCAAAAGGAGAAGAAGTATGATTGATAATGAAAGGATGGTGGTTCTGGTCCGCCAGGCAAAACTAGGCGATTCGCATAGTTTCGCCGAGCTGTATAATGCCATATACCAGGACCTTTATAGGACAGCACTATATACGCTAGGTAATCCTGATGACGCTGAAAATGTGGTCAGCGATACTGTTCTGGATGCTTATGCGGGTATATCGAAGCTTTATGACGAAAGGAAATTCCGAGCATGGATTTTCCGCATTCTTTCAAACAAATGTAATCGAAAGATTCGTGAGTATGTGAAGAGACGAGAAACTGAGGCTGAGAAATCAATTGATGATATGGCCGAAATGCTATCATCAAGAGATAACAGCATGGAACAGGTTGAAAATCAGACACTGGTCCAGAAAGCATTTTCCGTCTTATCAGAAGAGGAGAAGGAGATCGTAACACTCACTATCTACGGAGAATATGATAGTGGTGAGGTTGCGGGAATCATGAATCTAAATCGAAACACTGTGAGATCCAAATATTCCAGGGCGTTGGCAAAGATGCGAGAATGCCTAGGTGGTACGGGGCTCGCCCAAGAATAATTAAGGAGGTTAGGTTATGTCAGATACAAATGATAAAATACTGGAACAACAGCTTAAATCAAGCGTTGAACAAATTCCTGACTCTCTTAGACCAGAAAACATAGAGGCAAGACTTGCATCAATGACAGTTGCTGAGAAGTATTCCAGAAGTTGTAGCGAGGACATCCCTATGGATGACATTAAGGTGAAACGGTCGGGAGGAAAAGCAAAGTATATTATTCCTATAGCTCTTGCTGCAGGTGTTATTCTTGCTGCAGGTATAGGACTAGGAGTAGGACTTAGTAAGCCTAAATATATTGATTCTAGTACAGTGACTCAGTCCAGTCAGATGACAGATAAAGATCGTAATGGAGGTACCAGTCTTTTTGGCAAGAGTGGGGACACTGATAATTACGAACTTGCTTATAATTATTTTAAGGATTATAAGAAATATCTGGATGATCAGGAAAAAGAATATGATGATATTGATTATGCGGTTGAGGAAGATGCTGTAGATGAAATGCCTGCTGATGCAACTGTTGGTGCCACAACAGGCGCAAATGCTGCTGCAACTGGTGCAAGCGAAGCGTCAGAAAGCTTTACTGATACAAATGTAAGAACTGAGGGTGTTGCTGAAGCGGATATCATAAAGACAGATGGAAAGTATATCTATGAATATGATTCTCATACAGAGCATCTTAACTTCTACAGTGTAAAGGATGGAGAAATATCCAAGGAAGGTAAAGTAAACGTTCTTGAGGATGAATACTACTTTAAAGAGATGTATATTGTTGGCGATAAGCTGATCCTCCTTGGAACAAATATGGAAAACTACTATGACTACTATAGTTATTATGGTTACTATAATAATAGTTACGCTGGTGCCAAGACTTATGTAGCAATATATGATATCACTGACAAGGGTGAACCTGAACTTGTTGATACATACGAGCAGAGCGGTTCGTATGACAGCTCAAGAATGGTTGATGGAGTTCTTTACACCTTCTCAAAGAAATGCTTTGATCTGGATAAGCTGAGGAAGAAGGATTATGATACATATATTCCTGATGTAGATGGCGAATATATTGAAAATGATGACCTTTATGTACAGAAAGATGTGTTCTCATCATGCTTTGAAGTTATCACATCCATGGATATTGAAAAGGGTGAATATATCGATAAGATGGCTATCCTTGCTGGTAGCGACACAATGTATGTAAGTACTGACAATATCTTCCTTACAGATCATACATATAATTGGACAAGCTTCTCTTATGGAGATGATACAGAAGTTATCAAGATTTCTTATAAAGATGGTGAACTTGAGTATGAAGCAAAGGGTAACTTCCCAGGATATCTAAATGATGATTACAGCATTGATGAGTACAATGGCAACTTAAGGCTTGTTACAACTTATCGCGATGCAAACTATGCTCAGTACAATGCGTTATATGTATATGATGATGATCTTAATAAGGTCAGTGTTATTAAGAAGCTTGCAGAGGGAGAGACAATCCGTTCAGCAAGATTCATGGGCGATACAGCATACTTTGTTACATTTAGAAATACAGATCCATTGTTTGCTGTTGATCTTTCAGATCCTGAAAATCCAGAGATTACAGATTATCTGAAGATTCCTGGTTTCTCGGCTTACTTACATCCATATGGAGATAACAAGCTTTTGGGAATTGGATATGATACAGATAGTACAGGTTGGATTAACTGTATCAAGCTTACAATGTTTGATATAACTGATCCATATGATATCGTTGAAGAAGATACAAAGGTTCTTTACGATTATCAGGAAGCATCAGTGCTTAATGACAGAAGAGCGCTTATGTTTAACGATGAGGATGGTACATTTGGATTCTCAACATATGCTGAAGGATATTACTACCTTGAGGAAGACTGGTTCAAGGAAGAGTACGAAGATGAGTATGATATGATCATAGATAATGTGGATCCTGATAAGGAAGGTATGTTCTACATGATCTGCGATTATGACGAAAAGAATGGATTCCAGATTCTTATGGATGAGAAACTTGGTGAAGATAACGATTATTATGATTATACAACAATGGATGATACAAGAGGTATTGTAATTGGTGATTATCTCTATGTTGTAACTTCAGGTTCTGGAATTAAATCTTATGATACAACTAATTACAAGCTTGTAGATGAATGTGACTAATAGTCAATACTCTTATTTGACAAAATGACTAACAAACTGGGAGTAAAATAAGTCAATTTTCACGAAATTTATTTTGCTCCTTACCTTAACTAAATTACTGTGTTACTATAATAGAGGACGCTTTTCGAGGACCTTTGCCCACTCGAAAAACGTCCTTTGAAATCTCTAAGGGTTTCGATTGTAACAGATGACTAGGATAAGATTTGGATAATTTAGAAGTAGGGAGTGTTTGTGATGTTTGACGTAGGCGATTACATTATCTACGGAAGTAATGGAGTCTGCAGAATTACAAATGTAGGGCCAATGAAGATGCCCGGAGTATCGAAGGATAAGCTGTATTACACGATGGTTCCGTGTTATATCAGAGACAGCGAGATATTTACCCCTGTTGACAACGAAAGAGTTGTAATGAGAAGAGTTATGTCGAAGGATGAGGCAGAAGATTTCATAGATGAAATGCCAGAACTTGACGAGCTTGAAATTATCGAAGAGAAGAAGAGAGACTTAGAGTATAAGGCAGCAGTTCTCACGTGTGATCCTAAAATTTTGGTAGAACTTATGAAGACCATTCGTGCAAGAATGGATGAGAGAATAGCTGAGGGCAAAAAGGTCACTGCTTCAGATGCAAAGTATTACCATATCGCAGAGGAAAGCCTCTATGGAGAGCTTGCTATATCACTGGATATGGATAAGGACGGGGTAAAGGTTTATTTACAAAACAAGGTTGCAGACTTTTAAAAGCGAAATGTGGATGTTTCTTTTAGATTAATTAAAAGAGGCATCCACATTTCGCTTTATTTATGTTACAATTACCTTGTTGCGAAGTACGCAGCATTTTGAATAAAATGGTGTCTTTTTTTTATTAATAACGGGGCATATTATGGGCGTTGTAACAGACGGATTTTATAAAGATTATAAAAAAGTAAATATAGAGAAGAATAAGATCTATACTGTAAATATTGAAGATATGTCAGACGAGGGACTAGGCATCGGTCATATCGACGGAATGGCTGTATTCGTAAAGGATACAGCGCCTGGAGATGAGGCCGAGGTTCGTATAGTCAAGGTGAAGAAGAATCTCTGTTTTGGAAGACTTGAGAGGATCATCACCCCCTCGTCTTTTCGTGTGGAGCCCTTCTGTCCGATAGCAAAGCAATGTGGTGGATGTACCCTGCAGCATATAAGCTATGAGAAGGAGCTTGAGATAAAGAAGAACAGAGTACTAAACTGCTTCTCAAGAATTGGTGGGATTGAGGAACCAGAGAAGTATCTCGAGGATGTGTATGGAATGAAGAGTCCATATCATTATCGTAATAAGATGCAATTTCCTGTTGGAGTCAGAAACGATGCTTCGAAGGGTGCTTTCAGCTGTCAGACTAATACGGTTCTAGGATTCTATGCGGGAAGGACTCATAGTCTTATTCCAATTACCAGCTGCAAGATTGGACATGGCGTGAATAAGGCAGTCATTTCTGCAGTTACAAAGTGGGCTGATAAATGTAAGATCAGCGTGTATAACGAGGAGACTGGTGAGGGTATACTTCGTCATGTACTTACGAGAGTGGGCTATGCAACTGGCGAGCTTATGGTATGCATTGTTGTAAATACAAAGAATGTTCCAGAGCTTGATAAGCTGGTGGCACAGCTGTCAAAAGAGATTGATAAATATAGAGCTGGCGGAAATAACGTAAAGCTGAAGTCAGTTGTTATGAATATAAACAAGGAGCGGACTAATCGTATCCTGGGTGATAAGACTGTTCTTATCAATGGTCGGGATCACATTGTAGATTACATAGGAGATGTAAAGTTCCAGATCTCGGCTCAGTCTTTCTATCAGGTTAATCCTAAGCAGACTGAGAAACTATACAGTAAGGCGCTGGAGTATGCGGATCTTTCAGGCGAAGAGATCGTTTGGGACATGTATTCGGGTATAGGTACCATTTCCCTTTTCCTGGCGCAGAATGCGAAAAAGGTTTACGGTGTTGAGATTGTAGCTCAGGCTATTGAAGATGCAAAAATCAATGCGGAGATAAATGATATCACCAACGTTGAGTTCTTTGTGGGAAAGGCTGAGGAGGTTGTCCCAGTCTGGATGGAGAATCGTATAGGTGAGTATGATTCTAACAGTTCGAAACTACATCGTGGAGTAGATGTGGTGGTGGTAGATCCGCCACGCAAAGGCTGTGATGAGAAGCTGCTCGAGACTATAGTTACCATGTCGCCCAAACGAATGGTTTATGTATCCTGTGACCCAGCAACACTGGCTCGAGATCTGAAGTATCTCTTGGCTAACGGCTTTAAACTTGAGAAGTTTGCTGTATATGATCAGTTTAGTCGCACAATGCATTGTGAGACGGTGGCTTTACTAACAAAGGGTTAACCCTGGCAAATGTCCTCTTCACGAGAGAACTGTCGAGGAGGCTTTATGAGTTTACTGAGAAACTGATTGATCAGGGGATTATTAAGGAAGCGGTAAATGATTAATAATTCGAAGTACGATATATTGCTTAGTAACCTGCAGGGGATAGGCGCTGTAGCAGTAGCCTTTTCAGGTGGTGTGGATTCCACATTTCTCCTTAGAGCGGCGAAGGAGGCTCTGGGAACTGATGGAAAACTGCTTGCGGTGACAGTCCAGATTAATTCTATGCCTGAAAAGGACCGGGATGAAACTAAAGCTTTTTGTGAGAAGGAAGGTATTCAGCTTATTATGGTATGCGTTAATGAGTTGGAGATACCAGGCTTCGTCGATAATCCTCCTGACAGATGTTACATTTGTAAGAAGGTTCTCTTCGGTAAGATGCTGGAAGAGATAAAGAGGCACGGAAGTTTCACCTTAGTGGATGGTTCTAATGTGGATGATGACGGCGACTATCGACCGGGTATGAGGGCGCTAAAAGAACTGGGCATCGTGAGTCCTTTAAAAGATGCAGGACTTACGAAAAAAGAGATTCGAGAGTTATCGAAAGAACTTGGACTTCCAACCTGGGATATTCCTTCGGCAGCGTGTCTTAGCTCAAGGATTTCTTATGGGGAAAAGATCACGGCTGAGAAACTTCGAATGATAGATAAGGGCGAAGACTATATAAAGTCTCTTGGGATCAGTCAGGTAAGAGTAAGAGTTCACGGAGGTAATTTAGCCAGGATAGAAGTAAGTCCTACAGATTTTGGACTACTTTTAGATAATAGAGAGGCTGTTTATAGCAAACTGAAAGATATTGGATTTGCCTATATAACTATGGATATGATCGGTTACCGCACAGGAAGTATGAATGAGGTACTATCACATGCAGACAAAGGAAATACTTGAGAAAGTAAAGAGTGGAGAGCTCTCTGTTGAAGAGGCAGAGAAGCTTTTTCATTTAGAGACATATAGGGATCTTGGGTTTGCCAAGCTTGATACAAATAGGGAAAAACGTACAGGTTTTCCTGAGGTTGTGTATTGTGCTGGGAAGCCTGATGAATATATTGTTTCGATATTTGAAAAACTATTGGAAGCTGATGGCAGGGCCTTTGGTACAAGAGCTACAAAGGAACAGTACGAGCTTGTGAAGGAAAGAATTCCCGATGCTGAGTATGATCCTGTTTCCAAGATACTAAAGGTATTTAGAATGGAGACGGAAAAGGTTGGATGCGTTGCGGTTTGCTGTGCTGGAACTGCAGATATTCCGGTGGCAGAAGAGGCTGCGCAGACAGCGGAATACTTTGGTACAAATGTTGAACGAGTATACGATGTGGGAGTAAGTGGAATACACAGACTTCTTTCGAAGACAGAGGTTTTGCAGAAAGCGAATTGCATAATAGCTGTTGCAGGTATGGAAGGAGCACTTGCCAGTGTTATCGGAGGTCTTGTTTCGAATCCTGTTATCGCGGTTCCTACATCAGTTGGATATGGAGCAAGCTTTGAAGGTCTGTCTGCCCTACTTACAATGATCAATTCCTGTGCAAATGGAATCTCAGTAGTAAATATTGATAATGGATATGGAGCGGGATATATAGCTACTCAGATTAATAGACTTGCAACTAAATCCGTGGAGGGAGCTCTGGAATGAGGCGAAAAGGTGGATTTTTTATATTAAAAATGGGGGATGTATGAAATCATTATATTTAGAATGTGAAACAGGAATTAGTGGCGATATGATCGTTGCATCACTACTGGATCTTGGGGCGGATGAGGAAGTACTCAGGAATGTCCTTTCTGGAATCAAGGACAGCAGCTTTGAGATAAAGATCAGCAGGGTGATGAAAAGTGGAATCGACTGCTGTGACTTCGATGTAGTGCTGGATGCAGAACATGAAAATCATGATCATGATATGGATTATCTCTATGGACATAATGAAAGTGAAGATAACCATCATGACCATGGGCATCACCATGAAGAGCATCACCATCATCACGACCATCATCATCACCATCATGATGCGAGAAATCTTGATGATATATATAAGATCATTGATGGACTTGAAATGACTGATGCAGCAAGAAATCTTTCAAAAAAGGTATTCCAGATTCTTGCTGAAGCGGAGGCTAAGGCGCATAAGAAGGAAATAAGCGAAGTTCATTTCCATGAGGTTGGTGCTATTGATTCGATTGTAGATATAGTATCGGCTGCTGTCTGCTTCGATAACTTAGGAATCGAAGAAGTTATAGTGAAAAGGATATGTGAAGGCCATGGCCATGTAAGATGTCAGCATGGTATTATTCCAGTACCTGTTCCTGCAGTAATAAATATATGCACCCAGTATGCGTTGCCGTTATCTATTACAGAAAGGAAGGGCGAATATGTTACTCCTACGGGAGCGGCATTTGTAGCGGCAGTAATGACATCGACGGAACTGCCGGAAGTTATGACCGTAGAGAAGGTTGGACTGGGAGCGGGAAAACGTGAACATGAAATTCCAGGCGTCGTACGTGCGATGATAATAAAATGAGTCAAAGAAAGGAGTTTATTATGAATGAGAATATTGTGAAGAGAAATGAGCTTCTGGCTCAGAAGGTTATAAAGGGACTGGAGTCCAGAAATATGACTGGTTACTATGCTGCTACAAAGGAGGAGGCTCTTGCTAAGGCACTGGAGCTTATACCTGAGGGTAGTAGTGTTACTATGGGCGGAGCTATGAGTGCTCGTGAGATCGGTCTTGTTGATGCACTTATTGAAGGTAACTATAACTTTATCGATAGAGATAATTATGAGGATAAGCGTGCTGCGATGCTGATGGCTTACGACGCTGACTATTTCCTTGCCAGCGCAAATGCTATGACAAACGATGGCGTTATCGTAAATATTGATGGAAACTCTAACAGAGTTTCTGCCATCGCTCAGGGACCAAAGCATGTGCTCTTTATTGTGGGTATGAATAAGATATGTGGAGCAGATATTGATAGCGCTATGAAGAGGGCGCGAAATGTAGCCGCTCCGATCAATGCGCAGAGGTTTGGCTTAGATACTCCTTGCGCCAAGACAGGTGCTTGTTTTGACTGTAAGTCTCCAGATACCATTTGTTGTCAGTTCCTTATTACCAGATTCTCCAGACATCCGGGAAGAATCAGTGTAATCCTGGTAAATGACGATTTAGGATTTTAAGGTTAAGGAGGCTTTAGCAGCCTCCTTTTTTTGAGTCTTTAATTCTGCAATGGGTTGTGCTAGAATGTGATTCAGTCGCTTCTGGGGAGGCTAAGGCGACTCAGGGGAATATAATATTGGACGAAGTGTGATATGGATAAACTGGAAATATTAAAAAATATAGCGATAGTTATTATTTCTGCAAAGCTTTTTGGACTTGTTGCAAGGAAGTTTAAAGCACCTCAGGTTGTAGGCGAGATTATTGCCGGACTTCTTCTTGGACCAAGTCTGCTTAACTGGGTACAGCCTAGTGATTTCCTGTCGGGTATGGCAGAGATTGGTGTTATCCTGCTTATGTTCAGTGCAGGTCTTGAGACGAATCTTGGTCAGCTGAAGAAGACAGGAGTTAAAGCAACGCTCATTGCTTGTGCAGGAGTATTTATTCCGCTTATTTGTGGAACTCTTTTGTTTTTCTGCTTCTATGGTTTTAAGCCTATAGGAAGTGATGAATTCTTCCACGCACTTTTTATCGGAACAATACTAACTGCCACTTCTGTAAGTATTACCGTTCAGGCTCTTAAAGAGTTGGGCAAGCTTACTGAAGAGGTAGGAACTACAATTCTTAGTGCGGCAATCATTGATGATGTTATCGGTATCCTGGTGCTGACTCTTGTAATAAGCTTTCGTGATCCAAGCAGTAAGATAACAGATGTACTGCTTAGAACAGTTGGCTTCTTCGTGCTTTCTATTATTGTTGGTATCATTTTGTATAAGGTAATGAAATGGCTCGACACCCGTTACCCTCATACGCAGCGAATCCCGATCATAGGTCTTGCGCTTGCACTTGCGCTTTCCTTTATAGCTGATAAATACTTTGGAGTTGCAGATATTACTGGAGCATTTGTTGCTGGTATAATCCTTAGTAATCTGGATGATTCAAAGTATATAGATAGAAAGATGGATGTGAATTCATATATGATATTTGGTCCTATCTTCTTTGTAAGTATAGGTCTTCAGACGGATATGAAATCACTGGATGTGACAATTCTGCTGTTCTCTATAGGATTTGTTTTAGTTGGTCTTTTCTCGAAGATTATCGGCTGTGGTCTTGTTTCAAGAATATGTGGATACAAAGGAGGAGACGCGATAAAGATTGGTGTCGGAATGATGACCAGAGGTGAGGTTGCTCTGATCGTATCTAAGAAGGGACTCGAGGTTGGAATGCTGGACAGCAAATATTTTACTTCAGTCATTCTGCTTATTATTGTCAGCTCAATTCTTACACCTATAGTTCTTAAATTTCTTTATTCAGAGAATAAAAAAGTTAGTAAGGAAGAATAAATTATGTTATAATTTAAGTCCACGACTGAGGAGAACTGTCGTTGGATGAGATATGTTTTGGGGTATTTTTTGTAAACGGAGATAAGGTATGGGGACTACTTTATATAGCAAGAATTACAAGGCGTTTATTAAGACAATCGGTAATGGAGATAATTCCATTAAAGATGTTATAAATAAGGCGAAGGAGTCTATGGGACTCATCGCAGAAGAATTAAATATTGGAAGACTTGAGTCGGTTATTTCGACTAAGTCGAATCCTGTTGAAAGAGTTGGCTATAATGGTCAGGATGTTCTTTATCAGGCTAGAGCGGGCTATGATCCAGATCTGCATTCTGTTGAATTCCACACTGGTGGTGGAACCCAGATGGTTATGAATGCATATCCGGTCAGAGGTCACAAGTGGGATGATGAAGAAAAGGACGACCTTCAGTTTCTGTGTGCCAACTTTTTTTCTATTTTAGAAAGAGCAAGGATGAGTAATATCCTGAATAATGCGGCGTTTACTGAAAGTATGACAGGTGCCCTCAATATAAATGGTATTATAAGAACTGGTATGGGTATGCTGCAGAAGGGCATTCTCACTGACTATACCTTGGCATTCTTTAATATCAAGGACTTTAAGTTCCTGAATGGAGAATATGGTATAGATAGAGGTAACATGGTCCTTCGTGGACTGGTTGATAAGATCTTCGGATTCCTTATTCCTGAGGAACAGATTGCAAGACTTGGTGCTGATAATTTTGCGGCCCTTGTTAGAAATGAAAGAGTTGATATCTTCTTAGACTTTCTGAATCCGATGACATTTGAAGTTGCTGGTGGAGTAAACACTGGATTTAACAGAAGACCGGATGATGTACCTTTGGGACCAGGAAATGCAACGATGAGTACTTTTAGTCCTCGAACAGAAGAGGTGAAAGAGGGCAAAACATTAAAGCCAACTAAGATTGAGATAAACTTTAGAGTCGGACTTTATAAGTTGCAGCCTGGTGAAGATGTGGGAGTTGGAGTCACAAAGGCTAATTCAGCTCTGCGCCAGACAAGAATAGAGGGAAATTCAGATGTTGTCTGGTTTTCTGAGGAGTTTCTTGATAACGAACTCAATGCGAAGAAGTCTACATTCAAGTTCCGTGAGGCTCTGGATAATAGAGAGTTTGTTGTTTACTATCAGCCAAAGGTTAGTTTCGTTGATGGAACACTTTGCGGTGGAGAAGCTCTGGTGAGATGGAATCAGGATGGCAAGCTTGTATCACCGATGACCTTTATTCCTGCACTTGAGGATGATGGAAGCATATGCGAACTGGATATGTATGTTTTTGAGAAGGTATGCCGAAATATCAGATCATGGATCGATGCTGGTGTGGAGCCGGTAAAGGTTTCTACTAATTTCTCTAAGCTTCATATCAAGGATGATGATTTTGCGAAAAAGCTGATTATGACCATTGATAGATATGGAATAGATCCAAAGTATATTGAGGTTGAACTTAAGGAATCAGCTTGCTATGAAGAACCTGAAAAGCTTAGAAAGTTTCTTTCAACTATGAGGGAAAGAGGAATCTTTGTTTCAATAGATGATTTTGGATCAGGCGTTTCGTCCCTCAGTCTTCTTAAGGATCTGATGGTGGACGGTATAAAGATGGATCAGTCCTTTATCAGGGGTATTCAGTCTGAAGATGAAAAGATTGCCAGCAGCGAAAAGGTCGTTATAAAGAATCTGATCAACATGGTGGATGAACTTGATGTAAAGATTCTTGCTGAAGGAGTTGAGACAAAAGAGGCGGCTAAGTTCCTTAAGGGAGCCAAATGTGATATGGTACAGGGATATCTTTTCGATAGACCTAAGTCTCTTGATGAGTTTGAAACTCTTCTTCGAGGTGATAGAAAATATAGTGCATAAAAATCGTGGATGTTTGAGATTGATCTCAAACATCCACTTCTTATTATCTGTCTAATGTTTCTGGTTCTGGGAATTCAGTTCCGAGTGTATCTACAGTAACTGTCTTTATAACCTGTGGAGTTACAGGCTTATCAGCCCAGCCAGTCTTTGTAGTAGCGATTCTATCTACAACATCCTGTCCTTCGATAACCTTACCAAATGCTGCATAGTCACCATCAAGATGTGGTGAATCAGCATGCATGATAAAGAACTGAGAACCTGCGCTGTCAGGCATCATTGAACGAGCCATAGAGAGAACACCTGCAGTGTGCTTTAGATCGTTTGCGAATCCATTTGAAGCGAACTCACCCTTGATTGAGTAACCAGGTCCGCCTGTTCCTCTTCCGTCTGGATCGCCACCCTGGATCATGAAGCCTGGGATAACTCTGTGGAAGATAAGACCATCATAGAAGCCCTTCTTTACCAGTGATATAAAATTGTTTACTGTATTTGGAGCGATGTCTGGATAAAGCTCAGCCTTTATTACGCCGCCATCCTCCATTGTTATTGTTACGATTGGATTTGCCATTATTAGCCCCTCACTTTCTACTTTATACGTTGCTGAGATCAGCAACCACTTTAGGTATTATAATGCATCTCAGTTAAATTCGCCATGATTTTATGTTCAAAAGGGGGATTACTTCGTGTGTTGACATAACTTGGGAGGCCGCAGAAATAGTGGATTTTTGTATAAATTAACGGTTGACTTTGAAGGGGCAGAAAGGTATAGTGTATTTACTGCGTGACTGACGGATTTGAGTGGAGTTTACCACAGGGAGCGCAGACTCGAACTAGGAATATTTAGTTCGTTTGTGGTGATTAGCCGGCCGTCTGGGTGAGAAGAGCCCAGGCGGCTTTTTATATTTTTATTTATTTAGGAGGAACGGAAATGAAGAGTGTTAACTTAGCAGCAGAAGTTGGTGCAACAAGCTATCCAGGTCGTGGTATCGTTATTGGTCTTACACCTGATGGAAAGAAGGCAGCTATCGCTTACTTTATTATGGGTCGTTCAGAGAACAGCCGTAACAGAGTATTCGTAACTGAGGGAGATGGAATCAGAACAGAGGCTTTTGATCCTTCAAAGATGGAAGATCCTAGTCTTATCATTTACGCTCCAGTAAGAGTTCGCGGTACAGATACTATCGTGACAAATGGAGATCAGACAGATACTATCTTCGATAACATGGAGCAGGGCGACACGTTTGAAGAGAGCCTTCGTAACCGTGAGTTTGAGCCAGATGCTCCAAACTATACACCTAGAATATCTGGTGTGCTTCATATAGATATGGGATATACATATGAGATGTCAATCCTTAAGTCAAACAACGGAGATCCAGATCAGTGCCTTAGATTCACATTTAGCTATGATAATCCAAAGGCTGGTGAGGGACACTTCATTCACACATATATGGGCGATGGAAATCCACTTCCAAGCTATGAGGGTGAGCCAACAATCGTTGAGATCGGAACAGATAATCTTGATGAGTTCACAGATATCGTATGGAACGCCCTTAACGAAGACAACAAAGTATCACTCTTCACACGTTTCATCGATGTAGAAACAGGCAAGGTAGATACAAGAATCGTCAACAAGAACAAGTAATTCATAATATATGTTTATTACATCAATTATGTGTATTTAGTAAATAAACCAGCCTCGGATTCAAATATATTTGAATCCGAGGCGTATAACAAAGGAGAAATGAAATGAACGAATTAGAGTTAAAGTATGGATGTAACCCAAATCAGAAGCCTTCACGTGTTTTCATGAAGGATGGAAGTGATCTTCCATTTACAGTTCTTAATGGTAAGCCAGGATATATCAATCTTCTTGATGCATTCAATGGCTATCAGCTTGTTAAGGAGCTTAAGAAGGCTACAGGTCTTCCAGCTGCTACATCATTTAAGCATGTATCACCTGCTGGTGCTGCAGTAGGTCTTCCGCTTACAGATATTGAGAAGAAGATTTACTGGGTAGATGATATGGGCGAGCTTAGCCCACTTGCATGTGCTTATGCAAGAGCAAGAGGTGCTGACCGTATGTCATCATTTGGTGATTTTATATCTCTTTCAGACGTATGTGATGTTGATACAGCTAAGCTTGTTAAGAGAGAGGTTTCTGATGGTATCGTTGCTCCTGGATATACAGATGAGGCACTTGAGCTTCTCAAGGCTAAGAAGAAGGGTAACTACTGTGTGATCCAGATAGATCCAGACTATACACCAGCTCCACTTGAGACAAAGGATGTATATGGCGTAACATTTGAGCAGGGAAGAAATGAGCTTGTTATCGATGATGATTTCTTCGGAAATATCGTTACAGAAGCAAAGGAACTTCCTGAGTCAGCAAAGATCGATCTTGCTATCGCTATGATCACACTTAAGTACACACAGTCAAACTCAGTTTGCTATGTAAAGAATGGTGCTGCAATCGGTATCGGTGCAGGACAGCAGTCAAGAATTCATTGTACAAGACTTGCTGGTGAGAAGGCAGATAAGTGGTTCCTTCGTCAGTCACCACAGGTTCAGAATCTTCCATTTAGAGATGATATCAGACGTCCAGATAGAGATAACACAATCGATGTTTATATCAGCGATGATTATGAGGATGTTATCGGTGATGGTGAGTGGCAGAAGTACTTCACAGAGCAGCCTGCAGTATTCACAAGAGAAGAGCGTAAGGAATGGCTTAAGAAGAACACTGGTGTTTCACTTGGTTCAGATGCATTCTTCCCATTTGGTGATAATGTAGAGAGAGCACACAGAAGTGGAGTTGAGTATATTGCTCAGCCAGGTGGTTCAATCAGAGATGATAATGTTATCGAGACATGTAATAAGTATGGAATCGTAATGAGCTTCACAGGAATCAGACTTTTCCATCACTAATCAAAAGTAAAGCAAAAAAAGTATCACGGGTTTTATCCCGTGATACTTTTTTTTTACTGTGTATCAGGTATCCAAGCTCCGTCGGAACCAAGCTTACATCCATCGATTACTGTATCAGTCATTATGTAGCCGTTTGCACCGAAGTAATACCATTTTCCATCAATCTTAGCCCACTGTGATACTGGGTACCAGCCCTGTGAATCCTGGAACCACCAGCCTGTGTTGTTGTGATACCAGCTTCCTGTAGCCTTATATGTCCATGCACCGTTTGAACTGAGGTAGTAACCATCACGCCACTCACCCTTAGCCATTCGAGCATCTTCATTCAGGTAGTACCATTTACCGCCTGATGTTATCCATCTATTGGAATATGCACCGTTGCTTGATATATAATACCAGTCTTCGCCAATTCCAAGCCATCCGCTGTGGAGATATCCGGAAGCATCGAAGTAATACTTAACTCCGCCAATCTCAAGCCATTCGCTCTTTGCGTATGAACCATCGCTCCACTTGTACCACCAGCCGCCAGAGCCTGACATCCATTGACCTGTCTTTTCGCCGTTATTAGCTGATGTGTCAGTTGAAGCTGCTGCTGGAATACGTTCTGTTCTTGGTGTTACGACTTTACTAAAGTCTGTAAATCCAAAGTCGATATCAACTGAGTTAACCTCGATTCCGTCAAGGAAGGTTGTACTTCCTGCCTGCCATATATCACGTGTGTAGTCTGTGTTATATGTTCCGTTGTATCTTGCAATCCACTTGTATACGCCATCAAGCTGTGGCCAGTCGATATATTTCTTAGCCCAGTTTTCATTGCAGTAAATCATTGGTGTGTAACCAGCGGCCTTAACCTCGTCACAGAAAACCTTTGCCATAGCTGTGATAGTTTCCCATCCAAGATCAACCTGACTGTTACTCTCAAGGTCGATCGCAACTGGATAGCTTACTGTGTGTCCCTTCAGCTGATCGATAACCCAGAGAGCATCGGCTCTGGATTCTTCAACTGACTGAGCTGTACTGTAGAAGTAAACTCCAACTTTAATTCCAACTGCGTTTGCGTTGTCGATATTCTTTACGAAATAAGGATCAACCTCATGTGCTCCGTGACCAACTCTTATGAAGGCAAAGGAGATTCCCTGGTTCTTAACCTTAGTCCAGTCCATGTTTCCCTGGTACTGTGATACATCGATTCCCTTTATGGCATTCTCATCACCCTTGCATTCCTCATGGTAGTAACCATTTGAATCGAAATACATATAGTCGTTATTGATGAACTGCCATCCAGTCATCATCTGTCCACGCTTCCAGGATCCACGGTCTTTTTCACAGAAGTAATAAGTGTGTGTTCCGATATTCTGAAGACCGGTAACCATCTTTCCATCTGCTCCAAAGTAGTACCATGCGCTGTCATAGTGCCAGCCGTTGGTAAGCTTGGAACCATCATCTAAGATGTAATACCAGTCATTTCCTTCCTGACGCCAATCGGCTGCATTTGCTGTTAGTGGGGTAAGGACAAATGCCATCGCCAGAATGAGAGTTGTCAAAAGTGGTTTAATAAATCTTTTTGAACTCATAATCTTTCCTTTCTTTGTTCTTTTGTGAAAGTGCATTTAGTTTGATAATAAATATCATAATCGGAGATGTCATAGTTTTGCCATAGTTTTGACATCAACCACGCACTAGGGTAACATGAAATAGACGAAAAAACAAGGTTGCGGAGTTTATACATTTCCTATAAAATATTTTGTGGACGGCCGTTTTTCGTGAATGGTAGATGTCATAAAAAACATGAACCAAGGAGAACACATTGCTTCGATACGAGGATATAAAAGATATATCAGATGGCAGATTATATGACGCAGACGAAAAGGCTCTTCTTGGAACCGATGGCTGCAAAGGCTGTAGTCACTGCTGTGAGTCAGATATGGGACACTCTATCGTCCTTACTCCATACGATATGTATCAGCTGTCGAAGGGAACTGGTAAAAGCTTTGATGAACTATTAGTTAGTTTCCATTTAGAACTAAGTGTGATAGATGACGTGGTTCTGCCTCACCTTAAAATGGAATCAGGATGCAAGTTTCTCGAAGAAGGCAGATGTTCCATCCACCAGTTCAGACCAGGAATATGCAGACTTTTCCCTCTTGGAAGAATTTATGAGGGAGATAGCTTCAAATACTTCCTTCAGGTAAATGAATGTCTGAAGATTTCAAGAACACCAGTTAAGATCAGTGACTGGCTGGGGATTGAAGATCTGGAAAAGAACTCAGCTTTCATTTCCAAATGGCATAAATTCCTGAAGTATGAAACGAAGAGGATATGTGAAATCCGGGAGATGGCAGGCTTCGAGGTAAAACGTCTGGAAGGCCTAGAAGAAAAGGATCTGGCAGACCATGCTACAGCAACTGGCGAAGCTGAAGTTTATGAAGAAAAAGGCGCTGAGCTGTATCGTAATGATAAAATAGAAGAAATAAATGAAGAGTCTGAGTATCGGGTAAAAGAGATAATGAAGACTGTGCTTCGAATCTTCTTCATGGATAAGTATGATACAGATTCTGATTTCTATTCTCAGTTTGACGGACGCATGAAGCAGTGCCTGAAAGAATTACGCCATATATAAGAAAAAAGAATTTAAGAAGTACTATTTATAAAGATGTGAGGAATCAGCATGGCTGATAATGAGAAGAAAATGCTCGTTGCAATGAGCGGAGGCGTGGATAGCTCTGTTGCCGCATATCTGGTGCGGGAAGAGGGCTATTTTCCTTTAGGAGTAACGATGATGCTGCATGATCAGGACCTTTCCTGTACTGCGGGAACTCATCTTTGCTGTACGCCTGATGATATAGAAGATGCCCGCGTCGTATGTAGTTCGCTGGGGATACCATTTCACGTTGTAAACTTTATGGATGGTTTTCGTGAGAAGATCATCGATAATTTTGTGGAGACTTATCTAAGAGGTGAGACACCAAATCCGTGTATTGATTGCAACCGATATATGAAGTTTGGAAAGCTTTTTGAAATGGCTGACGAAGAAGGCTGTGAAAAGGTTGTAACTGGGCATTACGCAAATGTTGAATATGATGAAACGCAGTCCAGATACCGACTTAGGCGTGCTGTGGATCTGACCAAGGACCAGACCTATGTGCTGTATTTTCTGAGTCAGGACCAGCTGGCAAGACTTTACTTCCCACTTGGCCGATTTGAGAAGAGTGATGCCCGGGATCTTGCTGAACGTGAAGGCTTGATCGTTGCGAGAAAGCATGACAGTCAGGATATCTGCTTTGTTCCAGATGGTGATTATGCAGGATTCATGGAACGAGAGGCATCGGCCCAGGTTAAACAGGCTCTTGAAAAGGCTATGGAAAAATATAATGAAAAGTATGGAAAATTCCTTGACGTGGACGGCAACGTACTTGGCACACATAAGGGATATTATCACTATACTATCGGACAGCGCAGGGGACTAGGTATTCCTGCTGCGGATCGACTGTATGTAGTTGATATCATCCCAGAAAGAAATCAGGTTATTCTGGGGGCAAATGAAGATCTTTTCACAAGGGAGGTTAAAGCGAAAGATTTTAATCTCATTAGTTTGCCTGACGCGGATAAGATAATTAAGGATACAGATGAAAAACAGATGCGTGTCACTGCTAAAGTAAGATACAGGGCAAAAGACACATCTGGGGTTCTCACGTTAAAAAGTGATAACACGGCAATCATGCTTTTTGATGAACCGGTCAGAGCAGTCACGCCAGGCCAGAGCCTGGTAATCTATGACGGTGATTACTGTCTCGGTGGAGGTACAATAGTTAGCTGATATATAAGTATTTAAGAAGGGGGAACGAAGATGACAGAGAGAGAAATGCTGCAGTATATGCTGAACGGCGAAGTACTGTGTCGCGGTGTTGATGTGGTTGATCCAAAGCTTTATGATGAGTACGGCGTAAAGCGTGGACTTAGAGATCTGAATGGCCATGGTGTTCTTACTGGTGTTACCAACATATCAAAGGTAGTATCATCAAAGATTATCGATGGTCAGGAAATATTCTGTGATGGCGAGCTGTGGTATCGCGGATACAATGTTATCGATATGGTGAAAGATTTCGGATTTAAGAGATTTGGATTCGAAGAAGTAGCATATCTTCTCCTCTTTGGTGAACTTCCAAACGAGCATCAGCTCTGTGATTTCAGAGAAGCTCTTGGAAACCTGAATCATCTTCCAACTAATTTCACAAGAGACGTAATAATGAAGGCTCCAAGCCATGATATTATGAACTCTATGACAAAGTCGGTTCTTACTCTGGCATCCTATGATGATTACGAGGTATCAGATCTTTCGATATCAAATGTCCTCAGACAGTGCATGGCTTTAATAAGCGAGTTTCCAATGCTGGCTGTCTATGGATACTGTGCATATAACCACTATGAGAAGGATGATAGTATGTATATCCATCGTCCTAATCCAAAGCTCAGTACAGCAGAGAATTTCCTTAGAATGCTTCGTCCAGATAAGCAGTATACAGAGCTTGAGGCTCAGGTTCTTGATGCAGCACTTGTACTTCATATGGAGCATGGTGGTGGAAACAACTCCACATTCACAACTCGTGTTGTATCCAGTGCTGGTTCAGATACATATTCAGTTATCGCGGCGGCACTTTCCTCACTTAAGGGACCAAAGCATGGCGGCGCTAACATCAAGGTAATGCAGATGATGGAGGATATCCGTCAGCATGTACCTGACTATAATGATAAAGTTGCTCTAAAGGATTACCTGGCTGAAATAGTGGATAAGAAGGCGTTTGATAGACGTGGACTTATCTATGGTATGGGTCATGCTATCTATGCTATATCTGATCCAAGAGCCAGAGCATTTAAGAAGTTTGTAGAGAAGCTCGCAGTTGATAAGCATATGGAACGAGAGCTTCAGTTATATAAAAATATTGAGGAACTGGCTCCTGAGGTTATCGCTGAAAAGCGTAGGATTTATAAAGGTGTCAGCGCAAATGTGGACTTCTACAGCGGCTTTGTTTACAGCATGCTGGGAATACCGGTAGAGCTCTATACACCACTCTTTGCTGTAGCCCGAATCGTAGGCTGGTCAGCCCATCGAATCGAAGAGCTGATCAATGTAGACAAGATCATACGTCCAGCCTATAAGAGCATAATGCAGGAGCGCGAGTACATTCCTATTGATGGACGCTAATAAATCATTTGTAAAAAAGTGTCACTATCCATGCGGGTAGAGGCACTTTTTTTGTACATTCTTAGCGCAAATTTCTGTTTTATTTTTCTAAATGGTTTTGTTATAATGTACTTTGGCTTTCTGTTCGTGCAGATTTAATTGGATAAGCACCGTGAAAGCTTGCTTTCCAAGGTGCTTGTCCAATTAAATCTATACGAGGCGCAGCCTCGTATTCGATGAACAAGAGTTTGGTGTAGCCAAACGGGTTCATCGAATACGCACGAACACAAAAAAATTATGTTCAGCAATTAGCACGAACACAAATCAAAACCTTTCACATCATTAGGAGGAAAAAATGAGTAAGGCAGTAGAAATCAGATGGCACGGCCGTGGCGGTCAGGGTGCCAAGACTGCAGCACTGCTTCTGGCAGATGTTGCATTTAACACTGGTATGTACGTGCAGGGCTTCCCAGAGTATGGTCCAGAAAGAATGGGTGCTCCTATTACAGCTTACAATCGTATCAGTGAGAAGGAGATTAGAAATCACTCCAACATATACAACCCCGATTATGTTGTAGTGGTTGATGAGACTCTGCTTCATAGCGTAGACGTAACCTCGGGTCTCAACAAGGACGGCGGTATCGTTATTAACACCGCAAGACCTAAGGAAGAGATTATTCCTCTTCTTAAGGGTTATGAGGGCGCAGTTTATACTGTTGACGCTCGTACTATATCTTTGGAAACGCTTGGAAAGTATTTTCCTAACTCACCTATGCTTGCTGCAATAGTAAAGGTGTCAGGAATCATGTCCAAGCAGGATTTCCTTGAGCAGATGAGAGGCTCATATCAGCATAAGTTTGCTAAGAAGCCTGAAGTAATTGATGGAAATATGGCAGCTCTTGAGAGAGCTTTCGAGGAGGTGCAGTAATGGCTAATAAAGTAAGAACAGATATAACAAAGATTACTGAAAAGTCTCCATACCAGGATATTACTCCAGGAAATGTAGTATATGGTGGTGGCGGAGCTGCAAGCTTCCTCACAGGAGAGTGGAGAACACAGACTCCAGTTATTGATTGGGACAAATGTAAGCAGTGCCTTCTTTGTGCACCAATGTGTCCTGATTCATCTATTCCAGTAGAAGATGGAAAGAGACTTGATTTTGATTATGATCATTGTAAGGGCTGCGGAATCTGCGTAGGCAGCTGTTCCTTCGGTGCAATAACTATGAAGGAGGGACTGTAAATGTTAAAGGATAGAAATATAAAGGTTAAGGGTGTAAGCCTAGCTGACACAGCTAAGTCAGCAATCGAGGCAGTTAATCCTAATCAGACACAGTCTGTAGAAAGTCCTTATGATACAGAATATAACGAGAGTGAAAAGGCTAAGGCTGAGATCCGCGTTCAGGGTACTGCTCTTAAGAAGCGTGACCGTATGTCAGGTAACGAAGCAGTGGCACTTGCTATTAAGCAGGTTAACCCAGATGTTATGCCAGCATTCCCAATCACTCCATCAACTGAGCTTCCTCAGATGGTATCAACATACATCTCAAATGGTGAGATCGATACAGAGTTCATCCCTGTAGAGTCTGAGCACAGCTCAATGAGTGCTGTTATCGGTGCATCAGCTGCTGGAGCAAGAGCTCTTACAGCAACATCATCAGCAGGACTTGCATTTATGTGGGAAGAGCTTTATATAGCTGCTTCAGATAGACTTCCAGTTGTTCTTTGCCTTGTTAACAGAACACTGACAGGACCTCTTAACATCAACTGCGACCACTCAGATGCTATGGGTGCAAGAGACAGTGGATGGCTTCAGGTTTATGCAGAGACAAACGAGGAAGCTTATGATAACTTCATTATGGCATACAGAGTAACTGAGCATCCTGACGTTATGCTTCCTATGATGGTTTGCTACGATGGATTCATTACAAGTCATGCTGTTATGAATATTGAAACAATTGATACAGAGTCAGTAAGGAACTTCGTTGGTGAGTATCATCCAGAGAACTTCCTTCTTAACAAGGATATGCCTATGGCTGCTGGTCCTTATGCAAATTCTCCTTACTACATGGAGACAAAGTATAGCCAGCGTGCAGGTATGAAGAATGCCAAGAAGGTTATCCTTGATGTTTGTGCTGAGTACGAGCAGCTTACAGGACGTAAGTATGGCCTCTTTGAGGAGTACCGTATGGAAGATGCTAAGTACGCTATCGTTATCATGGGTTCTGCTGCAGGACAGACAAAGGATGCAGTAGATAAGCTCCGTGAGTACGGAATTCACGTTGGTATGATCAAGGTTCGTGTATTCAGACCATTCCCAGGTGAGGAACTGGCTGCTGCACTTTCTAAGTGTCAGGCTGTAGCTATACTTGATAGAGCAGAAAGCTTCTCAGGTATGGGCGGTCCTCTTGGATCAGAGCTCAAGGCTGCTATGTATGATGCAGGACTTGATATCCCAACAGTTAACTACTTCTATGGACTTGGTGGACGTGACTACACAGTAACAGAAGCAAGAGACGTATTCAGAGATATCCGTGAGATAGTTCGCCGTGGCAAGGAGCCAGAGCAGTTTAAGTATGTTGGTCTTCGTGACCGTGATGCTGATAACTCAAATGAGTTCCGCGATTTCGGTGGTGATGATCAGATGGATATCCGTCAGTCAGGTGATGGCGTTAAACTTAGTGATAAATAGTGCAAATATCAGGAGATATAGAAATGGCATATAATCTTAAAGAAGTTATGAGCAAGCCGGAAAGGCTTACTCCAGGACATAGACTCTGTGCTGGCTGCGGGGCTGCCATCACAGTTAGAACAGTACTTAGAGCCCTGAAGGAAGAGGATAAGGCAGTTATCGGTAACGCAACAGGCTGTCTTGAAGTTTCAACTTACCTCTATCCATTTACTGCTTATACAGACAGTTATATTCATAATGCATTTGCTTGTGCAGGTGCTACACTTTCAGGTGTTGAGACAGCATACAATGCACTGAAGAAGAGAGGACGTATCGACGAGGATACAACCTACAAGTTCATTACCTTTGGTGGTGATGGTGGTACCTACGATATCGGATTCCAGTCACTTTCAGGTGCTATGGAGCGTGGACATGATATGGTTTATGTATGCTACGATAACGGCGCTTACATGAACACTGGTATCCAGCGTTCATCAGCTACACCAAGATTTGCTGATACAACAACAACACCTGTTGGTTCAGTAAGTAACGGTAAAGTTCAGTGTCGTAAGGATCTTGCAGCTATCATGGCAGCACATAACATTCCTTACGTTGGACAGTCAACATTCACATCAGGTATGAAGGATCTCTATGAGAAGTCTGAGAAGGCTATCTACACACCAGGTCCTGCATTCCTTAATGTAATGTCACCTTGCCCAAGAGGTTGGAGATTTGATGCTGCAGATATGGCTAAGATCTGTCAGCTTGCTGTAGACACATGCTACTGGCCACTTTTCGAAGTAGAAGATGGCAAATGGAGTCTCAGCTATAAGCCTAAGAATAAGCTCCCAATCGAGGACTTCTTAAAGCCTCAGGGACGTTTCAAGCATCTCTTCAAGCCAGGTAACGAGCATCTTCTCGAAGAGTTCCAGGCTGAGGTAGATAAGCGTTGGGAAGAATTACTCAAGAAGTGTGAAGCATAAATAAAACCGTGCACTGGGGTCCGTCCCCGCTGCACCAAATGGGGTTGCATAATGGTTACAAAGAATATCAAACAGATGATAAATTATTGCTTTCAATATGCGGACAATGTGCAGTTTAAGGCGGCAAGTCCTTATCCTGCCGATGCTCGCGTTACCCTTAAGAATCAGCTGAAGGATGATATGCTGGTTTATCTGGGGTATATTTTTGATGAGTCTAGTTCTGATATTTCTAATCAGATCAGATTCATAAATGAGAATCTTGAGATTGTGATCAGTGAATACAATTTCAAGAGATTCATAAATGATCGCTGCAATAATATAGATCTTTCAAGTTATGTTCCAAGAAGTCTTCAGTACTTCGTACTGGATGACACATCACCAATGAGTCAGAGAACTGGATACGGTACTTCGATATCCAAATATCTGGTGAATACATTTAACGATCTTGGCTGTAATTTTGTAGCCTATGGTGGAATCAGTGACAGAGAAGCAGACAGAGTTTCTGATTACATCAATGCAATGAATAATTACCTAAATGGTTTTGATATCTATAAGAATACTCCAGGCGGCGGAAGTATAGGTGGCTTCGGAAATGCTGGCGGAAAAGGCAATGTTTCTGAAGATGAAACACCTGTTAATGTAAAGATTTCACTTCCACCTAAGCAGGAGACGCTGGATCAGCTCCTCGCAGAGCTGGATTCACTTATTGGTCTTGAGGTTGTTAAGAAGAATCTGACTAATCTTATTAATCTAGTTAAGATCAGAGGAATGAGAGAGAAGCTTGGACTTAAGACTCCAAGTATGTCACTTCACCTTGTATTCTCGGGTAACCCTGGTACTGGTAAGACTACAGTGGCAAGACTTCTTGCTAAGATCTATCACCAGCTGGGAGTTGTCAGCAAAGGCCAAATGATAGAGGTGGACCGCGCAGGTCTTGTCGAAGGATACGTTGGACAGACAGCCCAGAAGACTGCAAAGGTCTGCGATGAGGCAATGGGTGGTGTGCTTTTCATCGATGAGGCATATACCCTTACAAATGCTGAGGGCGAGGATTTCGGACAGGAAGCTGTTGATACGCTCCTTAAGCGTATGGAGGATAACCGTCAGGATCTTATCGTAATCGTTGCTGGTTATACAGACGAGATGAAGACATTTATCAACTCCAACCCAGGACTTAAATCAAGATTTAACAAGTTCATCGAGTTCCCTGATTATACAGGCGATGAGCTGATCAAAATATTTGACCTTATGTGCGTAAGCCAGGATTATGTGATGAACAAGGAAGCTACAGATTATGTGGCTGACCGTCTGCAGAAAATGGCTGTTGATCATGAGGAGCACTTCGCAAATGCGAGAGAGGTGCGAAACTATTTCGAACGTTGTGTAGAGAGACAGGCAACTCGTGTGGTTGAAGAAACTAATATCGATGCCAACAGTCTTACTACTTTCAAACTTCCGGATGTTACGGAAGAGGACTAATTTATTAAAAATCAATGGAGGACAAAATGGTAAAACTTTACGAGACAGGTGCATACCTTGTAAATGGTAAAGACCTTGTAACAGACGAGGCAGAGCTTAGTAGCAAAGGAATACAAACTACTAAGGAAGAGGCAAAGAAGGGAACCATCGCGCATGGTATTCTTACCAGCCACAATACTTCAGGAGATGCAGAGAACCTTAAGATCAAGTTCGATAAAATGACATCTCACGATATTACATTTGTCGGCATTATCCAGACAGCAAGGGCATCAGGTCTTACAGAGTTTCCTATCCCTTACGTTCTTACAAACTGCCACAACTCACTTTGTGCAGTTGGTGGAACAATAAATGAAGATGACCATATGTTTGGTCTCTCAGCTGCTAAGAAGTACGGCGGAATCTATGTTCCACCTCATCAGGCAGTTATTCACCAGTATGCTCGTGAGGAGCTTGCTGAGTGTGGAGCTATGATACTTGGTTCAGACAGCCACACACGTTATGGTGCTCTTGGTACTATGGCTATCGGTGAAGGTGGTGGAGAGCTTGCTAAGCAGCTTCTTGGAAGAACTTATGATGTTAAGTCTCCAAAGGTTATCGCTATCTATCTTGATGGCGAGCCAGTGAAGGGTGTTGGTCCTCAGGACGTTGCACTTGCACTTATCGGAGCTACATTTAAGAACGGATACGTTAAGAACAGTGTTATGGAGTTCGTTGGTCCTGGTGTTGATAAGCTTTCAACTGACTTCCGTATCGGCGTTGATGTAATGACAACAGAGACAACATGTCTGTCATCTATTTGGAAGACAGATGAAAATACAAAGGAGTGGTTCGAGACTCATTACAGACCTGAGGCTTATAAGGAACTTGCTCCAGCAGATGTTGCTTACTATGATGGCGTGGTATATGTTGATCTTGCAAAGATTCGTCCAATGATCGCACTTCCATTCCACCCATCAAATACATTTACTATTGAAGAGTTAAATGCAAATCTTAAGGACATTCTTCACGAGTGTGAGGAAAATGGTCGTAAGCAGCTTACAGGTGATGTAGAGTTCAAGCTTACAGATAAGATCCGTGATGGAAAGCTCTATGTTGAGCAGGGAATCATCGCTGGTTGTGCAGGTGGTGGTTTCGAGAATATCTGCGATGCTGCTGATATCCTTAAGGGTCACTATATTGGAAATGATGAGTTCACACTTGATGTATATCCAGCAAGTATGCCAGTTATGATGGAACTTGTTAATAACGGACGTGCAGCAGATATCATGAAGACTGGTGCTATCATGAAGACTGCATTCTGCGGACCTTGCTTCGGTGCTGGTGATACACCTGCAAACAATGCGCTTTCAATCAGACATTCAACACGTAACTTCCCTAACAGAGAGGGATCAAAGATACAGAACGGACAGATCAGTTCAGTTGCTCTTATGGATGCTCGTTCTATCGCAGCTACAGCTGTTAACAAGGGCTTCCTTACACCAGCTACTGATATCGATGTTGAGTACACAGGACCTAAGTACTTCTTCGATAAGTCAATCTATGAGAACAGAGTATATGACGGATGGAAGAAGGCTCGTCCAGAAGAGGAGCTTAAGCAGGGACCAAACATCAAGCCATGGCCAGCTATGCCAGCTCTTGAAGAAAATCTTCTCCTCAAGGTCTGCTCAGTTATTACAGATCCTGTAACTACAACTGATGAGCTCATTCCTTCAGGTGAGACATCATCATTTAGATCTAATCCTATCGGACTTGCTGAGTTCACACTTTCACGTAAGGACCCAGAGTACGTCGGTCGTGCTAAGGAGTTCCATCAGGTTGAGGTGGATAGAGAAGAAGGCGGACATCCATGTGAGAACTATCCAGAACTTAAGGATGTAATGCCTATAATCAAAGAGAAGTTCAACGATGTAAATCGTAAGAATACAGGTTTTGGTAGTACAATCTATGCAGTAAAGCCAGGAGATGGTTCAGCTCGTGAGCAGGCTGCATCATGCCAGAAGGTTCTTGGTGGATGGGCTAACATCGCTCGTGAATATGCAACAAAGAGATATCGTTCAAATCTTATTAACTGGGGTATGCTTCCATTTATCATGGATGAAACTGCAGTTGATGTAAGTCAGGATAATCCATACGGTTTCGAGAACGGCGACTATGTATTCGTTCCAGATGTACGTGCTGCTGTAGAAGAGAAGCGTGAAGTGATCAAGGCATACATCGTTAACAAGGGTATGAAGGAAATCTCACTGAAGCTTGGTGAGCTTACAGATGATGAGCGTACTATTATCACAAGCGGATGCCTCATCAACTACTATCGTGATCACTAATAAGTGACTATCATTATATTAATCTAAGAAATAAACCTATGTGCGAATGGGGCTATCCCCACTCGCACATTCTTTTAAGGGAGAGATAATATGTTAGAAGATAATGTTAAAAAGCCTATGGTCGTAGGCGTAATTCTTTACGGAGTTGTGTTTTTAATAAACGTTTTATGTACATTAACACAGTTTAAAGGTGGGAATTTATTTCTGCCCGAACAATTTACGGAAGCGCATGAGGCCAGGGTTATTCCAGCTAGTCTTTTTACTTCTTTAGTACACCTTCTTATGCTTGTTGTCTTTATGATGATAATATTCACATATAAAGGGGAATCCAGAAGAACAGTAGAGGTTGTAATGTTTGTTGTATACATTGTTTTTGGATGGATATTAGGCATTGTATCAACTTATCTGGCAAACTACATATATTCAAGACAAGGACAAGAATACCTTGTAGCAGCTAACGCTATGAGTAATATTATTTCAATTATATCAACTCCATTTGGGACTGTGTCAGGTATACTGATAGTAGTTGCTATTGGCAGATATGGAGTCAGTACCATTTGGAAGCCAAATGAAATGCAGCCAAATAATATGTATCAGAATGACATGCAACAGTTTTAATCCCTAGCTACACATACGTTTAGGTAGGGAAAGGGGTTTAGTAAAAAATGATCATTTTAAATATATTACTTGCCTTTATTTATTTTATAGAGGCTCATGATATATATAATAGTAATGGCGAGGGTTTTGTTTCTGGATATGACACCATAATGAAGAGAACTCCCTTTGTTGACGGAACATACTGGGGATACATAAATGCTTGGCTCGTGCTTATTCTTGCTATAGCTATAGCGTTCATTATTCTAAGTATTTTTCTGGCAGGAAAGGATCAAAAGACTGCTGGTCTTTTAAAGATAATTGTTTATTTAGTCACTTTCGTTGCATTTGCTGGCTATTATCTGAATGTGTGTATTTATGCCAGATATCAGCTTGATTCTATAAAATCACATTCCAGATTGCTTGCTACAGGTGCATTCACCTTTATCATGCTGGTGATCAGTATCATCTCATATATCAAATCTTTGAAAAAAGCATCTGATAACGAAGAAGAACAGGCTGATGGCGAGGAAAAATCTTCAAAGAAAAGCAGCAAAATAATCAGAATAGTTCCAATCGTTTATATTCTGGCAGTTTTAGGCGTATCTGTTTTCTTATATAAAGCTTGTAAGGTGTGTCAGGATTATTCGAAGAATTACGGCGAATATATTCTGGGTGAAAACGAATCCAGATATGAACTTGAGGATCAGCTCAATAGCTATAAAAATGAATATATTGATACTGAGGATGGCCTGTATTACTGTGATGGAAAAGAAGTGAAACTGGTATCTCTGGATGGCGCAGAAAGTGTAATCTACGAATCAGAGTTATATGCAGATGCGGTTCTTGGAATCCATGATGGGTTTTTATATATAAGTGAATACAGAAGTCATATATCTACGAAGAAGGAATCTTTGAAGTATGTTATCAGATTAAATCTGGCAAATGGCACAGTTGAGGATGTAATGGGTCCGGAGGATCTTGAAGAAGGTTATCAGATATCCGTGCCATTTATCAGGGACAATAAACTCTATGTTCTTAGCAAGAACTATGATGCATATCGTGTAGAGTATATCGATCTTGAAAAACCAGAATTCGAAAAGAAGTTATATCTTGGAGATGTTGACGTCAGTGTATCTGCTACGGAATGTTTGCTGTATAGATTTATGTATGATTATAAATACTATATGGAAGCAGAAGAATTGCCATGGAACCATTTAATCCTTATGGAAGGATATGACACTATGACTCAGGTTAAGGATGGTAAATGGTATTATCTGACAAGTGATTTGGATTCGAAGGAATCATCATATAATCGTCTGGAGTTTAAAACAGATAATGGTTCGGATAGTGCTTCTTTGGCCAAGACTGTATCAACAGGGGTTTCTTCATTTTGTATTCATGGAGATACGCTGTGGTATACCCTCTATTATTCCATGAATGGCGAGTCAGCTGTGGGAATATATAAGAGTGATCTGGATGGGAATAATGCCACACTCTACAAGGAAATAAAGGTGGATGACCCGGCGTATTGCAGCAGAATAAGGGTTGGAGACCACCATATGGTTCTGTCCTTTGCATCGCTTAAAGAAGGAGAACAGAACAAGGATCTGGGCTCTCAAACTATTTCTCTGTTTTAGGAAAATATTATGATATAATTATCCTGTCACAAGATTTTTTTTAAACAAGCTATTTAATATAATGCTGAATTATGAATAGTTTGTTATAATTGTGTATCGTATAGTTGATCAAAGAAGGAAGGTGAAGGTATGAGCTATGGCGTATTTTGGGTTATAGTCGCGGCAGTAGCTCTGGTGGTAGAGATAATTACTCTAGGACTTTCGTCCATCTGGTTTACGGGTGGCGGTATAGTCGCGGCGATAATCGCATTTATGGACGGGCCTGTATGGCTGCAGTTGGTTGCATTCATAGGAGTGTCCACCATATTACTTCTGCTGATGAGGCCATTTGCCAAGAAGCATCTGGCAATCGGGCAGGAGAAAACCAATACAGACAGTCTTATAGGACGAACTGAAAAGATCCTTACGGCTGTCGATAACAATGCTGGCACAGGAATGCTGAAGATTGGCGATGTTGAATGGCGAGCAGTATCTGATGACGGCAGTGTTATTCCAGAGGGAACGCTGGTGACAATACAGCGTCTTGAAGGAACAAAGCTTTATGTAAAAAGAGAGCTTCAATCATTTTAAATGTTAACTTATATATGTAATACTAAGGAGGTTAAAGTATTATGTCATATGTATTTATTGTACTTTTAGTTATTGCAGTTATTATGCTTTGCAGCTGCCTTCGTGTAGTTAGACAGGCAAATGCATATGTAATCGAGCGTCTTGGTACTTATACAGCTACATGGGGAGTTGGTCTTCACATGATGGTTCCTGTAATCGACAAGGTTGCTCGTCGTGTTTCTCTTAAAGAGCAGGTTGCTGATTTCCCACCACAGCCAGTTATCACAAAGGATAACGTTACAATGAGAATTGATACAGTTCTTTTCTTCCAGATAACAGATCCTAAGCTTTACTGCTATGGTGTTGAGAATCCTCTTGCTGCTATCGAGAATCTTACAGCTACAACACTTCGTAATATTATCGGTGATCTGGAACTTGACCAGACACTTACATCTCGTGAAACAATTAACTCAAAGATGCGTGCTACACTTGATGAAGCAACAGATCCTTGGGGAATCAAGGTTAACCGTGTAGAGCTTAAGAACATCATGCCACCTGCAGCTATCCAGGAGTCAATGGAGAAGCAGATGAAGGCAGAGCGTGAAAGACGTGAGCAGATCATCAGAGCTGAAGGTGAGAAGCAGGCAGCTATCACAGTTTCAGAAGGTGAGAAGGAAGCTAAGATTCTTCGTGCTACAGCTGATAAGGAAGCTACAATCCTTGCTGCTGAAGCTAAGAAGCAGGCAGCTATCCTTGAAGCTCAGGCACAGCGTGAAGCAGCTATTCAGAGAGCTCAAGGTAATGCAGAAGCTATTCGTCAGGTACAGCAGGCTGAGGCTGACGCTGTTAAGATGATGAACGATGCAGCTCCTACACAGAACACAATTGCTGTTAAGGGTCTTTCAGCATTTGAAAGAGCAGCAGCTGGTCCAGCAAACAAGCTGATCATTCCTTCAGATTTAGCTGGAATTACAGGCCTTGCAACAGCTGTTACAGAGGCTATTAAGACAGGAAAAGAATAAGTTTTTAGTGAGTTTATAACGAATATTTAGTGATAATTTACAATGAGGCAACCCCTGAATAACAACATTTAGGGGTTGCCTTTTTAATTGGTCATAGTCATTTGTGCAACATGTATAAATGACGTGTTAAAATGGTACAAAAGGTGGTAAAATTATCTAATTTATTGTTTCAATATTGCATCAAAAGTGTTATAATACTATTGGCTACTTAATGACATAATATTATTACTTAAAAGGAGAGACAAAACAAGATGGTTAAGAAGGAAATGATCGCAATGCTTTTAGCAGGTGGTCAGGGCTCTCGACTCGGAGTGCTCACCTCGAAGCTTGCAAAACCTGCGGTTGCATTTGGTGGTAAGTATAAGATTATTGACTTCCCGCTTAGTAACTGCATCAACTCTGGAGTTGATACCGTTGGTGTATTAACACAGTATAGACCTCTTCGTCTGAATCAGCATATTGGTATAGGTATGCCGTGGGATCTTGATAGAAACTTCGGAGGTGTTACAGTTCTTCCACCTTATGAGAGTACTGAAAACACATCCTGGTACACTGGTACAGCAAATGCTATCTACCAGAACCTGGAGTTCATGGAGTATTATGATCCTGATTATGTACTGATTCTTTCAGGCGACCATATATATAAGATGGATTACGAGGTAATGCTTGATTTCCACAAGTCCTCACATGCGGACGTAACTATTGCAACCTATCAGGTTCCAATAGAGGAAGCTAGCAGATTTGGAGTTGTTATTACAGATGACAACGGTGTAATTCAGGAATTTGAAGAGAAACCAGAGCATCCAAGAAGCAACAAGGCTTCAATGGGTATCTATATCTTCAACTGGAAGCTTCTGAAGGATAAGCTTATTGAGATGAAGGATGTTCCTTCATGTGACTTTGGTAAGCATGTTATCCCTTCTTGCCATGAAGAAGGAAAGAAGATAGTAGCTTATGATTACAAGGGCTACTGGAAAGACGTTGGAACTCTCGGATCATACTGGGAGTCTAACATGGAACTAGTTGATATTATTCCAGAGTTTAACCTCTATGAGGAGTTCTGGAGAATATATACCAAGAGCGACAATCTTCCGCCACAGTATATTGCAGCAGGCAGTAGCGTTACCAAGAGTATTATCGGTGAAGGTACTGAGATATATGGAAATGTTGAAAAGTCTGTTATTGGTTCTGCTGTAAAGATAGGCAAGGGCGCAGTTGTTAAGGATTCCATCATTATGAACAATGTTGAGATTGGTGATGGAGCTATAATCGACAAGGCTATACTTGCTGAGGGCGTTGTGATTGGAAAGAACGCTGAACTTGGTGTTGGTGAGTCTGCAGAGAACACCTATAAGCCTGCAGTTTACGCATTTGACCTCGTAACTATTGGAGAGAATTCTGTTATTCCGGAAGGTGTTAAGATCGGAAAGAATACTGCTATTCTCGGTGAGACGACTTTGGATGATTATCCTGATGGAATTCTACCTGGAGGCGGCTCGATAATTAGAGAGGCAGGTGAGTAATATGAGAGCGATAGGTATAATTCTAGCAGGTGGTAACAGCAGTCGTATGGGAGATCTCTCAGCAAAAAGAGCTACAGCCGCTATGCCGATGGCAGGCTGCTATAGAGCTATAGATTTCTCACTGTCGAATATGTCGAACTCACATATTCAGAAGGTAGCGGTTTATACTCAGTATAATTCCAGATCACTGAATGAGCATCTTAACTCATCAAAGTGGTGGGATTTTGGAAGAAAGCAGGGCGGACTGTATATCTTCACACCTACCATCACAGCAACTAACAGCTATTGGTATAAGGGTACAGCAGATGCGCTGTATCAGAACATTGGATTCCTCAAGGATGCACATGAGCCTTATGTAGTTATTGCATCAGGCGATGGTGTGTATAAGATGGATTACAACAAGGTCCTGGAGGATCATATAGCCAAGAATGCGGACATCACGATTGTGACTAAGGAGATTCGTGCTGACGAGGATGATATATCCAGATTTGGTGTTGTAAAAGTCGGTGATAACGGTAGAGTACTCGACTTCGAAGAGAAGCCACTGGTTGCCGAGACCAGCACAGCATCAATAGGCGTGTACGTAGTTAGACGCCGTCAGTTGATTGAACTTCTTGAGACTTGTGCCGCTGAGGGAAGAACGGATTTCGTTAAGGACATACTTATCAGATATAAGAATGTCAAGCGTATAAACGCATATAATCTGGATTCCTATTGGAGAAACATTGGTTCTATAGATTCCTACTACAGGACGAATATGGACTTCCTTAATGCGGAGGTCAGAAACCATTTCTTCCGTACAGCTCCTGGAGTTTATACGAAAGTAGAAGACCTTCCACCAGCAAAGTTTAATGGAGATGCAGTAACATCCAATTCACTTATAGCTAGCGGATGTATCATCAACGGCTCAGTAGAGAATTCGGTGCTGTTTAAGAAGGTTTATGTTGGAAATAATTGTGTAATCAAGAACTCTATCATCTTGAATGATGTACATATCGGTGACAATTGCTACATCGAGAATTGTATAGTAGAGAGTAGAGATACTATCAAGGCTAACACAGTTCACACCGGTGAGGCAGATAGTCCAAAGATAGTCATAGAGAAGAGCTTTAGATATACACTATAAAGACTATTAAAGGTATTTTTTTTGGAGGTTACAGCATATGGAAATTACAGATGTTAGAGTAAGAAGAGTAGCAAAAGATGGCAAGATGAAGGCGGTAGTATCTATTACCATTGATAATGAGTTCGTTATTCATGATATCAAGGTTATAGAGGGAGACAAGGGATTGTTTATAGCAATGCCTAGTCGTAAGTCAGCTGATGGAGAGTATAGAGATATTGCTCATCCAATTAATTCAGAGACAAGAACAAAGATTCAGGATCTGATTCTTGCTAAATATGAAGAAACTCCGCTGGAAGATATTGGTGAATAAAACTGAATAGGGGTGGCTGGCAGGTGCGAGAGCGCCGTGTACGGTGAAAAAGCCAGTCGATTTATTCCACAATTTAATAGAGTTTATGTTCAAATTATACGCGAGGCAGAGGGTAAAACCTCTGCCTTGTTTTTGCTAAACAGTTGTGATATAATCACCCGAGCAAAAGTAACGAACAATATTTTAGAGGAGTTGAAATTACATGGATAAGTTCAAGGCTGTTATACTTGCTGCAGGCAAGGGAACACGAATGCATTCAGATCTGCCAAAGGTTCTTCACAAGGTGTGTGATAAGCCTATGGTTCACTATACCATTCAGGCGGCAAAGGATGCTGGGGCTACAGACGTAATAGTAATAGTAGGATATCAGGGACAGCTTGTTAAGCGCGAGATAGTTGATGTCGTTCAGTTTGCTGAACAGCACGAACAGTTAGGTACAGGACATGCAGTTAAATGTGCCGCTCCACTTATTGGCAGCGAAGGTGATGTGGTAGTTCTTTGCGGAGATTCTCCACTTATTACTGCTGATACAATAAAGAAGCTCTACGATGCACATAAGAAAGCGTCAAATGGAGTCACAGTTCTTTCGGCTATTCTGGATGACCCAACTGGTTACGGAAGGATCATCAGAGACTCTGAAGGAAACTTTATTAAGATAGTTGAGCATAAGGATTGTACCGAAGAAGAACTTCTTACAAAAGAAATCAATTCTGGTATGTATGTATTTAATGCTGAGGCTCTTACAGCAAGTCTTGGCATGCTTACAAATGATAATGCTCAGGGTGAGTATTATCTGACAGATACAGTTTCAATAATCAAGAATGCTGGTCTTAAGATAAATGCTCTTCCTGTAGAAGATATAAATGAGATTCTTGGTGTAAATACTCTCGAGCAGCTTGCTACAGCTGAAGAGATAATGAAGGAAAGACAGTAAACTATGAAGATAATAGTCGGACTTGGAAATCCAGGTCTTAAATACGCTGGAACGCGTCATAATACTGGTTTCTCGGTGCTGACTGGAATATCAGATAAGTATAATATTCCTATCAACAAGAAGGAATGTAAGGCTCTTACTGGTCACGGTGTCATTGGTGGGGAGAAAGTGGTTCTTGCTATGCCACAGACCTACATGAATCTTAGCGGTGATGCAGTTCAGGAGCTGGTCCATTTTTATAAATGTACTGCTGAGGATGTTATAGTGATCTATGATGATACAGACCTTGATGTTGGAAGGATTCGTATCAGGAAGCAGGGCAGTGCTGGCGGACATAATGGAATCAAGAGTATCATTTCCTGTCTTGGTACTGAGGAGTTTGATAGAGTAAAGGTTGGAATCGGTCATAAGCCGGTGGATTGGGACCTTGCGGACTATGTGCTGGGAAGATTTCCTAAGGAAGAACTCCCACTACTTCGTGAGACAGTCGAAAAGGCTGTTGATGCAGTAACAGCAATTGTGGAGGATGGCGCTGATTTAGCCATGAACCATTTTAATTAGGATTCTGGGTAAGGAATCCATAAAGGAAGGTGTATGGACGCACTTGTAAAACCAGTCAGGGAAAGTGCTGAAATATCAAGATTATGTGACAAGAAGGGACAGACTCCTGCAGCTATATTCGGGCTTAACAGATGTGTTGAACCGCTGGTTATGGAGGCGCTTCGCGGGGATCAGCTGTTTACATTAGTTGTTACCTACGACAGAGCCAGAGCAGATAAGCTGTATCAGGATTATAAATTCCTGGATAGAGATGTATATCTTTATCCTGCGAAGGATGCACTGTTCTACTATGCAGATGTTCACGGTAATCTTACTTCAGCTAAGAGACTGGAAATCCTAAAAAGAATATATAGAAAAGAACGTACAGTTATCATAACCACCGTCGATGGACTTATGGACAGGCTGCCAGATATGAAGTATTTTAGAAGGCATGCATTTACACTGTCTGTTGGCGAAGAGATGGAGATGGACGAAGTAAAACGTCGTCTCGTTATGCTGGGATATGAAAATGTAACCGTTGTTGAGTCTAGAGGGCAGTTTTCTGTTCGAGGAGGAATTATTGATATATACCCCCTCACGGAAGAGTGCCCATGTCGTGTTGAGTTCTTCGGTGATGAGATAGAATCTATCAGATACTTTGATGAGAGTACTCAGAGGTCTATTGAGTCAGTAGATAGTTTCGATATACTACCTAGTAGTGAATATGTACTAAGTCTTGCTCGTATAAGACGAGGTATTGATGCTATTGAGGCAGAAGGCGAGAAGGTTTGTGAGGCCTTTAAGAAGAGCTTCCAGACTGAAGCTTATGCACGACTTAAGTCATATATAAATCATGTTAAGGAAGAGGTTATGGAGTACAACTCTACTACCGGTCTGGACAGTCTGGTAACCTACTTCTTCAGTGACACAGTATCATTTCTCGATTATCTGCCAGAGGATACTCCAGTCTTTATAGATGAGATAACTAAGGTTGAGGAGCGTGCGGCTGCTCATACCCGTGAGTTTGAGATATCCATGTCGGCACGTCTTGAGAGTGGTTATATCCTACCTGGACAGGCTGATGTTCTCTTCAGCGATGAACTGACGCTGGACCGTCTTGCTGGAATGAAGACGGTAATGATGTCAGAGTTTCTTCCGAGTACATCTCGAATCACGCCAAAGGTGTCGATTCCATTTGAAAGTAAAGGTGTTGAGCCTTATCAGGGAAATGTTACGCGCCTTATCGGGGAGATTCAGAAGTGGCGTAAGGATGATTATTCAGTACTGATCGTATCCCCATCCCAGACAAGGGCGAAGAGACTGGCACAGTCCTTTATGGACGAGGAACTGCCTTGCTTTTTCTCGGCCAGCAGATCAAGGGTTCTGCAGCCTAGGGAGGTAATGGTTACAACTGGTAACCTGGATGAAAGCTTTTATATTCCTGCCATTAAGCTGGTGTGTATTTGTGAGAGCAGTATCTTTGGTGCTACTCACAGTGGAAAGAAACGTAAGAAGCTTAAGGCAAAGTATGAGGGCGAGAGGATCAACTCTATCGATGAGATAGGCGTTGGTGATTATGTTGTGCACGAGCGTCACGGTATCGGTATCTATCGCGGTATCGAGAAGGTTCGTACTGGTGACAGCAGAGAAAGAGATTATATTCATATAGATTATGCTGGCAGCGGCAAGCTCTTTATTCCAGTTGAGCAGCTGAGTCTTATTGGAAAGTATGCCAGCAAGGATGCGAGAAAGCCGAAGCTTAATAAGCTGGGCGGCAGCGAGTGGCAGAAGGTTCGTGAGAGAGTTAAGCTTCATATTGATGATATGGCTCAGGAGCTTATTGATCTCTATGCTATAAGACAGAATAAGAAGGGTTATGCATTCTCTGAGGATACAGAGTGGCAGAAGGAGTTTGAGGAGCTGTTCCCATATGAGGAGACTCCGGATCAGTTCACTGCTATAGCGGATACGAAGCGCGACATGGAGAGCGAACGTATCATGGACCGTCTTATCTGTGGTGACGTTGGATTTGGTAAGACCGAGGTTGCCATCAGAGCAGCATTTAAAGCAGTGCAGGATGGTAAGCAGGTAGCATATCTTGTTCCAACTACAATCCTGGCGGAGCAGCATTATGAGACGTTCTGCGAGAGAATGAAGAACTATCCGATATCAGTCAGAGTTCTGTCTAGATTCTGCTCGGCAAAAGAAGCCAAAGAAATACTTGCCGGACTTAAGTCGGGTGAGGTTGATATAGTAATAGGTACTCACAGACTTCTTTCAAAGGATGTGGGTTATAAAGCACTGGGACTTCTCATCATAGATGAGGAACAGCGTTTCGGTGTAAAACATAAGGAGACTATCAAGCAGCTGAAGAATACAGTTGATGTTTTGACTCTTACAGCTACGCCTATTCCTAGAACACTTCATATGAGCCTTATAGGAATCAGAGATATGAGTCTTCTGGAGGAGCCACCGGTTGATAGACGTCCTATCCAGACATACGTTATGGAGTATGATAAGGAGATAGTCAAGGAGGCTATATCTCGTGAGCTTGCCCGAAAGGGTCAGGTTTACTATGTATACAACCGAGTGGATGATATAGAGAGAATAACTCTGGAGCTTCGCAGCCTTCTTCCTGATGCAAGAGTTGAGTTTGCACATGGAAAGATGCGTGAGCGAGAGCTTGAGGATATCATGCACGAGTTCATCAATAAGGACATAGATGTGCTCGTATCTACAACTATCATTGAGACTGGACTTGATATTCCAAATGTTAATACGATCATCATTCATAACGCAGAGAACTTTGGACTTGCACAGCTTTATCAGTTAAGAGGTCGTGTAGGTCGATCCGACAGACAGAGCTATGCTTTCCTGATGTATCGCAGGGATAAGATGATAAACGAGGTGGCCGAGAAGAGGCTGTCTGCAATTAGGGAGTTTACAGAACTGGGCTCTGGCTATAAAATATCGATGAAGGATCTGGAAATCCGTGGAGCGGGTAACGTTCTCGGAAGCAGTCAGTCTGGACATATGGAAGAGATTGGTTATGATCTATATGTTAAGATGCTTAATCAGTCCATCAAGGCAAAGCTGGGAGATGAAACTCCTGAAGACTTTGACACCATGCTGGATCTTCCTGTTGATGCGTATATTCCTGATGAATATGTGCGAAATGAATACTTAAAGCTTGAGCTTTATAAGCGTATATCAAGAATCGAGACTGAGGATGATATAGCTGATATTGAGGCAGAGGCGGTGGACCGTTTTGGAGATGTTCCAAAGCCAATGCAGCGACTTATGAGGGTTGCGCTGCTTAAGTCCGAAGCACATAAGGCTTATATAACATTTCTCAGATATAGAAATGGATGCGTTGAATATATCATAAGGGATGGAGCGAAGCTTGATATCGCAAAGATTCCTCAGTTTATGAAGAAGTACAAGAAGGATATCAGGATCATTAAAGCGAAGGAATCTGGCTTTGCGGTTAAGACCTCCAGTCTGATCCAGGATTCAATGCTAGATAGTATCGAAGATGTACTAACTAATATATATGAGATGCTTGTCATCAAAGAGAGCTCTAAATAATGGGCTATAAGGATAAGTAATGAACGTAGTAAAGAAGATGAAGAACTTAATAGCAGTAGTGCTGGTGATGACATTTATCTTTTCACTCACAGCCTGTGGAGAACAAAGTACCATTATCAGTGGAAAGAATGTGGTGCTGAACTTTGCTGGTGAAGATATAACTCTCGGTGAGGTTTATCTTTATGCTAATACAGTGATTGAGGATTATGAGTCAGTATATGGAAGCGAGATCTGGGGCACGGACATATCTGTAGGCAGAGATGCTACTGCAAATATGGAAGATGTTACTAGACGAGATATCATCGAGACAATAGTTCACGTTAAGATGCTGAAGAAGATGGCGTCGGAATACAAGGTGGCCCTCTCTGATGATGAGATGAGCGAGGTACTTAGAACAACTGATAACTTCTATGAGAAGCTGACAGATGAACAGTTGAAAAATATGGAGCTTGATTATGAAACAGTGCAGAAGGTGATGGAGGAAAATGCCATTGCAAAGCGCGTGTATGACGAGATAATCGGTGATGCTGAGCTGGAGGTTTCGGATGAAGAAGCCCGTGAGACCACATTTTACGATCTATACTTTGAGTGCTATGCGGTTGCTTCCAGTGGTGATGTAACTCAGTTCTCTGAGGATGAAAAAGCAGCTCAGTACGACAGAGCGCTTCAGGCATATAACACACTGATCAATCCTATAGAGAGTAATACGAATGACGGTACTTCTTCTAAAAAGTCTAATAGTATGAATATTGAAGGACTTGCTGAATATTACGGACTGAAGAATTCTGCATATTATACTATGACTCCTTCAGAGATTGAGTCTATCTATGGAAAGGATATATGCGACAGCCTCTATGGACTTGAGGATGGCTCTTACAGTCTGGTTACTGAGTCAGAGTATGGATACCATATATTCTATATGAAAGAACTGACAGATAGAGATGCCACAGATCAGCATAAGCTGGATATTATAAAGATAAAGAAGAATTCTTATATGGAAGAGCTTTACACAGAGTGGCTTCCTAAGATAGATGCAAATTATTCTTATGAAAAATCTGTAGATTTTGATCTTTATGATCAGATAAAGTTTTAAAAAAACGGACGGTCTGTGTCTTATTTGAAAGACTCAGAACCGTCCTTTTCTTTTATCCTACATAGTTCCTGTTGAACCGAAACCACCTTCACCTCTTACGGTGTCAGAAAGCTCCTCCACTTCGTTAAACACACCCTGGAAATATGGTGCTATAACGATCTGAGCAACCCTTTCACCTGGCTCGATCTTTTGCGGAATGTCTGACTGGTTATAAAGTGATACCATAATCTCGCCCCTGTAATCGGAATCGATCACTCCTACTTTGTTAGCTGGTGCCAGTCCCCTCTTTGTAGCAAGGCCGCTTCTTGCATAGATAAGTCCCACATATCCCTCAGGGATTTCCATAGTGATTCCTGTCTTTACGAGAAATGTCTGCCCTGGCTCCACTGTTACAGGAGCAAAGAGACAAGCGTGTAAGTCAGCGCCTGCAGCAAAGTCACTGCCATAAGTTGGGGTGACTGCATTTGGGTTGATCTTCTTAATGTTTACCTCAATCTTCTGTACCATTTTAACCTCCCATAATATAACGGTATAAAACATTACATAACAATACATCATAATTATAACATCTTAATGCGTTATTGAATAGACTGTTCTAAATGCTATATGTTAAAATATAGATATTCATTACAAAAACACGAAGAAAACTCGCAGGTGCGAGACCAGGGGGGAGTATGAATAAAGAAAATGAGAAGGTTCTTGAACGACTTATAAAGGGAAATGATATCTACATTGAAGAGAATCAAAATGCCGGCGATGTGTCACTTCCGATCCGCCAGAAAACAGCCAGGGAAGGTCAGCATCCCTACGCCATAGTAATTACATGCTCTGATTCGAGAGTTATTCCGGATGCTATCTTTTCGGCAGGAATAGGTGAGCTTTTCGTTATCCGTGTAGCAGGCAATGTGCTGGATAATCATCAGCTGGGAAGTATCGAGTATGCATTTTCGCATCTGGATGCAAATGTGATCGTGATGCTGGGACATACTAAGTGCGGAGCAATATCTGCTGCTCAGCAAGCCCATGGCGGTACGGATAAATTCATCAAGTATATAATTGACGATATTACTGAGGCTATAGGTTCAGAAACAGATGACTATAAGGCGACGGTGCTAAATGTTAAGCATGGTGTGAATATCATCGAAAAGGCATTTAGAGATCATCCAGATATTGAGGACGGGGAGCTAGATGTTCTGGGAGCTGTATATGATATAGAAACAGGAAAGGTTGAGTGGCTTTCCTAAATCAAGGAGTTGGTATTATGAAGGATAAGGTATTTAGGGTATTATTTATTGCTTTAACGGTGTTCTATCTGTTGATAGCATTTGGATCTAGTGTAAAGGCGGATATGGGGCCTAAGCCTTCCATCAAGCTTACTGTGGTAAATGCTTCCGATGATTATTATGTGGCGCTTTTAGATTGCTATCCTAATGAGGACCGCGCAAATTCTGAACTAAAGCTGGATAATGTCACTGATGAATCAGTGAATGCTTACCTGGAGGAGTTTGTTTATGATAGATGGCACTTCTTTCAGTCACCTGTCGGTAATAACGTATTTCACTCTACTGAAGAGGGCGTGTATGACTTTACATACAGCGTACCTAATCCATTCAGGGTGGTTCTAATCAGTGCTGATGGAACAGTAAAGGTAAGTGAAGAATTTACAAAGGAAGAATATAACGCCGTATGTACTTATGATGCGGCATCAGGAAAGATAACAGAGTATAGAGGTAATAAAATAGCCAGACGTGTTATTTATACAGCTATATGCTATATTCTCACTATACTGATCGAGCTTGGAGTTCTTGCTGCATTTGGATATCCATTTAACAAGTTCAATATTATCTGCTTCTTCCTAATCAATACCATAACAAATATTCCGTATAATATAGTGATTACCAATATGTCTAAAGGCGGCATTGCCCTTATTGTTTTTTCGTTCCTTATGGAATGCCTTATCTTTGTTGTTGAAGCTTTGTTCTATCTGTTTACGATAAAATATAAAGATGGCACAGTGCATCATAAACGCAACCTTTTATATTCGATAGCTGCTAATGCGGCCAGTGCTGCATTTGGCTTTGTGGGCCTCTTCATTGCGGCAATGTTTATATAAAAGACACAGGTAAAGGTGGATAAATGTTATCTAAAATGGTAAAATATTAAAGGGGTGTTTAAAACTTATTATGGGGTAAAATATATGGCAAAGAAAAGGAAAAGGCTTGCTCTTTTGGTAGGGCAGGCTGATGAAAATTTTCAGAGTCGTTTTATTAAGGGGTTTACAAAGCAGGCATTTGCTCTGGGTAGAGATGTCGCTGTATTTTCTATGTATAAAAAGTATCAGGATACGATAGATAGAGAGATGGGTGAAACCAATATCTTCTCTCTTCTTAATCCTGATTTTTTTGATGGAATCCTAATTCTAAAAGATACCCTTCAGACAGCAGGTGTAGCTGAAAAGATGGAAGAAAAGCTTCATGAATGCTATGAAGGTGCTGTGCTGGTAGTTGATATGGACAGCAAGTATTATGATTCTGTATTTGTTGATTGTTATACTCCTGTATTAAAACTGACAAATCATCTTATTGAAGATCATGGAGTAAAAGATATAGCTTTCCTCACTGGAAAGAAGAAACATCGTCATTCGCTTCAGAGACTGGCTGGATTTAGAGAGTCTATGGAGAGGCATGGCCTTGAAGTTCCAGAAGATAGGATCATCGAAGGTGATTTCTGGTATCAGAGTGGTGAACAGTGCGCGGAAAATCTGATGTCTTCAGGAAAGAAGCTTCCAGAAGCAATAATATGTGCAAATGACCAGATGGCAATCGGAGTATGTAAGTCCTTTGAAAAGAAAGGAATCAAAGTTCCTGAGGATATTCTGGTTGTTGGATGTGACTCTACTGAAGAAGGCAAAACCAGCCCGAAGATTCTTACCTCTTATGAGGCACCAGCTTTTGAACTGGGATGTTATGCGGTGGATGCGCTTAGAGATATAAAAGCTGGAAAAAAGCCTTCTGAATTCACTGGAGAGGCTGAAATTATTTATGGTGAAACCTGCGGCTGTAAAGGGATGGCTGAGTCAGGCTGCAACATTAGAAGAAAAACCTGGGGAACAGAAATCTCTGAAGAGGGCTTTGGCTCCATCAATAATGTTATCTTCGAGAATCTTATGATTCAGAATGACATACTGGATTATATTGGAACCGTTTATTCCTATGCTTATCAGATCGAAGAGGCAGAGAGCTTTTCATTATGCCTATGTAAGGAGATTCTCCAGCTGGGACAAAAGGAACCTCGGAGAAATGATGGCTATAGCGACGAGATGATCTACGCCATCAAATATAGCAAGGATCAGCTGGGGGATATGGTTGGACTTGATGAAACCTTTGATAAGAAGGATATGTTACCTGATCTTTTAGAGTATCGGGATAAGCCTAGAGCATTTTTCTTCACGCCTGTATTCTTTGAGGATAGGTGTTATGGATATGGCGTTGTCAGCTATGGTGATACAGCAAGATGCTATGATGACGTATATCGCAGATGGATAAAGGCGGTTTCCTTCGGTTTTGATAACCTTAAAAAGAATATGACAGTGAAAGCGCTTGAAGAAGAGGTTAAGTCTGCTAAAGCATCAAAGTTTGATAAGTTTGATGCAAGGTATGACAGCCTTTCTCCAGAAGAAAAGAATGATTATGCGCTTGTTACTGATATCATCGATAACAACCGCTTTAAATACCATTTCCAACCGATAGTAAGAGCCAAGGATGGAAGTATATTCTCTTACGAAGCACTTATGAGATCTAATACTGAGAGAAAACTATCTCCGCTTACGATTCTTAAGTATGCAAGTATGCAGGATAGATTCCCGGATATAGAGAGTGCAACCTTTAATAATGTTTTGAATATAATTGCAGAAAAGAAGGATGTGATAGGCGACGCAAAGGTCTTTATCAACAGTATACCTGGCGTTAAGGTTGATGATCTGGAAGAGATAACCAGAAAACTGAAAGCCTGTCATGAAAGCGTTGTCGTAGAGCTTACTGAAGAAGCAGAGCTGGATGATACAAATCTTGATGAGCTCAAAAAATTCTTTGAAAGCATAGATGTAGATATTGCTGTTGATGATTATGGTACCGGATATTCAAATATCAGCAACCTGCTCAGATACATGCCTAATTATGTAAAGATAGACAGGTCCCTTCTCAGTGAGATTCAGAACAAACCGCAGAAGCAGCATTTTGTCAGAGAGATAATTGATTTCTGCCACAACAATGACATAATGGCGCTTGCTGAGGGAGTTGAGACTACAGAGGAACTTAGTCAGGTTATTCATCTGGGAGCGGATCTGATACAAGGATTCTACACAGGCCGGCCATCGGCGGAGTTGATCGGAAGAATCGATGAGAAGATAATAAATGAAATCAAAACATATTATCAGGAACGAATCGATGGTAAGTCCAAGAATGTATATGTTGCTGGAAAGACCAACAGAGTATCTCTGATGACCCTTATGAAGGAAGGGTATTCTGACATAGTGATCGGCAAGGAAGACATGGTATATAATGATATCACCATAGTTGGACTTCCTTCATTAAAGACGGATATGCATCTCAGGGTTGAGGCGGATTACTCCGGAAGGATTACTCTGGAGAATGTTTACTTCTCCAATATCAAGAACAGACCTTGTATAGAACTGGGTGAGAATTCTGATGTTACGGTTATTGTTGAAGGCTCCAATATTCTTCATAATACAGGAATCATGGTTCCAGATACGGCGGAATTCGAGCTGGAAGGTTCTGGAAGTTTAAAGATAGAACTGACAAATCAGGAGTTTTACGGAATAGGAAATGATTCTCAGTCCAGACATGGAGCCATCTATCTTAGTGAGTCTGGAAATCTAACTATTACTGCAAATGGAACTAAGGGAACATTTATTGGCTCAGGTCTTGGCGGTAATATAATGATCAAAGGCGGTTCCTTTAATTTTGAGGGCAACAGTACCGAGTGTGTTGTAGTTGGTTCCTTGTATGAGGATTCAGAAGTATCGATTACTCAGTGTGGAATAGAGATCGATCTTTCGGGAACAAGACTAGCTGTGGTTGGTTCTCTTGAAAAGAATACGTCTGTCAGCATTTCAGATTGTTCCTTTAAGGGACTGGTTGATGGACGAGAGGTTGTTGGTCTTGGATCATTAGATGGAAAGACATCCTTTGTTAAGATATATAATTCGCTGGTCGATCTATGTATTAACGCAGATACATGTACAGCGCTGGGAAGTCTGGCTGGCAAGACTAAACTGGATATCAGTATGGCATCTGTGAGAGTGACCAATGCAGGTGAGAATGCGCTGGCCTTCGGTGGCGCGAAGGGTGAAACTGTTATTGATCTGATTGGTGTTGATACAAGAGTTAAAGTCTTTAATAATATCGGCCGCGAGACATTTGCCAAGGATGAAGATATTACTATAGTAAATGGTAGATGCAGAATTGTAGTTAATGACGAAGAGATTGAGCGAAAACTGGTATTCAAGTTCGGTGACTGATCTTATGAATTTTGACACTTATGTCGTAATAATGTATAAATAAATGAAACCTTCCTCGGACTAGTCGGGTTATATATATAAGAGGTAAAACCCAGGCTACCCATTTGAGGGAGGTTCGTTTATGTAATAAATGGTTAAAAGTTAAGAAAGATGAGTATGGTGACAGTATGGGTAGTACGTTATTTTCTGTGGATGTGGATCAGGCGGTCCGCAAGTACGCAGACATGGTATACCGGCTAGCTGTTGCAAACACCAGGGTGAATCAAGACGCTGAAGATGTATTCCAGGAAGTGTTTGTAAAACTGGTCAGGTATAAGGACAGAATCGAAGATGAAGAACATCTGAAGAACTGGCTGATAAGGGTGACCATAAATGAATCCAGGCGAATTGAAGGAAGTTCCTGGAAGAAAAATGTCAGCTTAGATACTACAGATGACGAGGATACGGAATGGACTCCGCCGGATGAAGATTCGGATTCCAGTCCGGAAGATGTTTTCCTCGAAAACGAAAGAGCGGAGGGAATCCTTGAAAAAGTCAGGGAGCTGCCGCAGAAATATAGAGAAGTAATACATCTTCATTATTATGAAGATATGAAGCTTGTTGATATATCGCACATGTTAGGAATTAATGAGGCCACGGTCAAAACACGGCTGCGGCGAGCCAAGGATATCCTAAGTAAATCTTTGAAAGGGGGTATATAATATGTCAAGCTATAAAGAAGAACTGAATAACATACATGCCCCTGAGGATCTTATCCTTAAGACTCTTAACAAGGTGCACGAGGAAGAGAAGAAGGTAGAAGCTGAGAAGGAAATTAAAGCTTCTAGTTTATATAAAGAAGAAACTGCAGAAACTGAAGATAATTCATTTTATTCAAAATATGAAACAGGGAAAACTCGCGGTAAGATCCGTAGAGTAGTTGTAACAATCTCAACTCTTGCGGCTGCAGCTGCAGTACTATTACTTGCAATGAGTGCAGGAATGTTTAAGGGATTTAGCGGTGCACCTTCAGATACATCATCTAGCATGGAAGCAACAACAGCAGCAACTGATAATTCTTCCAGTGCAGCGTCTACCTCTCAGTCAAGTTCGGCTACAGAAAATAATAAATCAAAGGGAAATACTTATTCAAACGAGGAATCGGCGGTTGCTGAGGATGTGGAAAGTGCAGCTGATATGTATAGTGATGACGATGTTGCTGAATCAACTACCGAAGCAAGTAGAGATGCTGAAGACAGTGATGCTAAGAATAATAATGCTAACTATGGAAATAGCAATAACTATCTGGGAGTCAATAATAATTGGGAGTTTGCTCTGGCAGGTGGCTGGAAAATATCTTCTGATGTTGAAGTAACTGCAGAACAACAAGGCGTATTTGATGAGGCACTTGAGTCATTCTCGGGTCTTTATTATACTCCGGTTGCATATCTCGGCTTTAAAACTGTGACAACAGGCACTAATACCGCATATCTATGTAAGGCAACAGAGGATACTGGCACAGAGTTTTGGTCTGTTGTATATATAAATGAAGATTTAAATGGAAAAGCATCCCTTGTAGATGCTCCAAGCATCATTCTCTCTGAATCCTCAGACAGAGATACAGTTCAAGTCGGACCGGCGTCTGGAGGGGCATTAGTTGGAGCCTGGGAAATAGCGGATGATTATACATTGGATGATGAGCTAAAAACGGCAATTGATGAAGCACTTAGTGAATCTGAAGATATATCATATGCGCCAACTTTAGTTATGGGATCACAGGTAGTATCAGGAACAAATTACGCAATACTCTGCAGGACAAAAGAACAATCTGCTGATTCAAAAGACTACTGGACAATCGTCTATGTTTATAAAAATCTCAGTGGTGATACAGAGGTTCTAAATGTAGCTACACTTAATTTTGCAGAGGAGTAATGTGGTTATTTGGTGAACAATCATAAATTTATGCTTTATTTTTAAAAGTTTGTATGGTATTATCATACAGTTGGAAAATTAACTAGATTAGCAAGATAAAACACTAAGGAATTGAAAGGAGCTTTATTATGAAGTTCAGAAAGCTTAGCGCTATCCTTATTGCTGTTATGATTCTTTCCCTTATGTCTGGATGTGGAAAGAAGGATAAGGGTGCTATCGATGAGATGAAGGATAACTATATCAAGTATGTAACACTTGGTACATATAAGGGTGTAGAATATACTCCAACTCACACAGAAATTACAGATGATTATATTCAGTACGATATTCAGAATCTTATTTCAATGAATACTACAAAGAATCAGCTTACAGAAGGTATCGCTACTATGGGTGATACTGTAAATATTGATTTTGTTGGTTACATTGATGGTGAAGCATTTGATGGTGGAGATTCACAGGGAGCAGGATATGATCTTGTTCTTGGATCAAACAGCTTCATTGATGACTTTGAAGATCAGATCTGCGGCCACAGCCCTGGTGATGCATTTGATGTAAATGTTACATTCCCAGATGACTATGGCAACGAAGATCTTGCAGGTAAGGATGCAAAGTTTGAGACAACACTCAACTATATAGTAGAGAATGTTGAGCCAGAATATAACGATGTTCTTGTTGCAAGTGCTACTGATTACTCAACAACAGAAGAATTTGAGGCAGCTAAGAGAGAAGAATATGAGACTCAGGCAGCTGAATCAGATCTTTCTACTGATAAGAATGCAGTATTTAGTAAGGTTCTCGATGCTTCTACTGTTAGTGAGTATCCAGAAACTGAAGTAAATGATCGTATCCAGATGGTTATGGACAGTGTTCAGCAGGAAGCAGAAGCTAATGGCGTTGACATCAATACATACCTTTCAAACTACGGTTATGATCTTGATAGCTTCAAGGAGAACATCAAGGAATCTGTTGAGACATATATCAGAGAGAAGATGATCGTTGTTGCTATCGCTGATGCTGAGGGTATCGATGTTTCTGAGGAAGAAGTAGATCAGAAGGTTCAGGATCTCCTTGCACAGACAGGTCTTACAGATAAGGAAACACTTAGCCAGCAGTATGGTTTCAAGGATGAGGACTATTACTACGAAGTTCTTTACTCAAAGGTATTTGACTTTGTATATGAGAATGCTGTAGCAGTTGAAGCTACTGAGACAGATGCTACAGAAGATGATGCTTCAGAGTCAGACGGTCTTGTAGATGACTATGGTACTACAGAAGAGGATACAGAAAAGACTACAGAAAAAGACACTGAAGAAGAATAATTTATAAAGAATATGTATAGCCACTGTTCTGTTGACATCGAAAGATATTGATGTTAAACTATGGCGCAGTGGCTATGATAAGCAGATGTGGCGGAATTGGTATACGCGCATGATTCAGGTTCATGTCCGCATTAGTGGGTACGGGTTCAAGTCCCGTCATCTGCACTAAGACATTTTGTTGAATTAATTGTCGAAATAATATCTGAAAGGAATCTATGATGGAAGATAAGAAGAAACAGATTACCTATGAAGAGTTAAAAAACCTTGAGGACGAGTTATCAGAACTTAAAAATAATCGACGTAAAGAGATTGCTGAGAAGATTAAAGAAGCTCGTGAACAGGGAGACTTATCAGAGAACGCTGAGTATGATGCTGCTAAGGATGAGCAGAGAGATATAGAGTCACGTATTGCTGAACTTGAAGATATCTTAAAGCATGTTGAAGTAATCGATGAGTCCAATCTTGATACTGAGTCTGTATTTATTGGATGTACAGTTCATTTTGTAGATATGGAATCCAAGAAGGAGTTCACCTACAAGATATCCAGTTCAACAGGTGCTAACATCCTTGCTGGAAAGATATCAGTTGAATCACCAATTGGATCAAAACTTATCGGTTCTAAGGTAGGTCAGGTTATTACAGTAGATGCTCCAAATGGTAGATACAGTTATAAGATTCTTGATTTCAAGAGAGATAAGAACAAGTAATTCATTGACTAATTGCCGCCGGAGTTAATCTTCGGCGGTTTTTGTATGCATATCGGTATGAAGGGTAGAGGCTACCTTTCTGATGAAATAAAATGATATTTGAGAGGAAAAGAACATGGGAGATCAGAACAAGAACAATGGACAGGGTCAGCAGCAGGATATAAATCAGCTTCTTAAGGTTCGTCGTGAGAAGCTGGCTAATCTTCAGGAAGCTGGAAAGGATCCATTTGTGATCACAAAGTATGATCAGACTTATCATACAGAGCAGGCAAGACAGGAATATATTGCTTTAGAAGAGAAGCTTCTTGTTGGAAAGGATATGCCTGATACAGAGGGCATGGAGCCTGAAGAAGCAAAGGCTGTTAAGACAGAAGCTTATAACGAGAGACGTGCTATCATGGATGCAAATCCTATAAAGGTAAGCATCGCAGGTAGAATGATGTCAAAGCGTGTTATGGGTAAGGCTTCATTCTGTAATATTCAGGATAAGAGCGGAAACATTCAGGTATTTGTTTCAAGAGATGAGCTTGGAACAGATGATTATGCAGATTTCAAGAAACTGGATGTTGGTGATATCATCGGTGTAACAGGATATGTATTCCGTACAATGATGGGTGAAGTATCAGTTCATGCTGACACAGTAACACTTCTTTCAAAGTCACTTCAGATTCTTCCAGAGAAGTTCCACGGACTTACAAATACAGATATCAGATATCGTCAGAGATATGTAGATCTTATAATGAATACTGATGTAAAGGAAACATTTATTAAGAGATCAAAGATTATCTCAACTATCAGAAGATTCCTGGATGATCAGGGATTCATGGAAGTTGAGACACCTATGCTTGTATCAAATGCAGGTGGTGCTGCAGCTCGTCCTTTTGAGACACATTTTAATGCTCTTGATGAAGACCTTAAGCTTCGTATATCTCTTGAGCTTTACCTTAAGAGACTTATTGTTGGTGGTATGGAGAGAGTATACGAGATCGGTCGAGTATTCCGTAACGAGGGTGTTGATACACGTCATAATCCAGAGTTCACACTTATGGAGCTCTACCAGGCATTCACAGATTATCATGGCATGATGGATCTTACAGAGAATATGTTCCGTCACATTGCTCAGGAGGTTAATGGATCAACAACCATTACTTACCAGGGAGTTGAGATGGACCTCGGAAAGCCATTTGAGAGAATTACTATGGTTGATGCCGTTAAGAAGTACAGCGGTGTTGATTGGAACGAAGTTGCTGATCTTGAAGCAGCTCGTGCACTTGCTAAGGAACATCATATCGAGTTCGAAGATTTTCACAAGAAGGGTGATATCCTTAATCTCTTCTTCGAAACATATGTAGAAGAGCACCTGATCCAGCCTACATTCGTTATGGATCATCCAATAGAGATATCTCCACTTACAAAGAAGAAGCCAGAAGATCCAAACTACGTTGAGAGATTTGAGATGTTCATGAATGGTTGGGAGATGTGTAACGCATATTCAGAGCTTAATGATCCAATCGATCAGAGAGAAAGATTTGCAGCACAGGATGCACTTGCAGATGCTGGTGATGATGAAGCTAACCACACAGATGAGGACTTCCTCAACGCACTTGAAGTAGGTATGCCACCTACAGGAGGAATCGGATACGGAATCGATAGACTTGTTATGCTTATGACAGACAGCCCAGCTATCAGAGATGTACTCCTCTTCCCGAC
>Ga0129307_1000580_pt1 | contig 53727 bp, 49 predicted proteins | sample P1105metagenome_FD_94437 | JGI IMG/M metagenome (GOLD analysis project Ga0129307, IMG submission 94437) | Capybara group fecal microbial communities from Wisconsin, USA - P1105 metagenome | ecosystem: Host-associated > Mammals > Digestive system > Large intestine > Fecal | place: USA: Wisconsin... | reverse complement strand
CGTCAAACCGTTTTTTGGGGGGAATGCTTAAAGATACAAAAAAGGCAACTAACTCGCAATGAATTAGTTGCCTTAAATTTTATTATTTTAGGAATATCCCTATAAAAAAATCGATATTTTTTCCAATTCCACAATTCTTTTTTAGATCTTCACTAATTACTCATTTCTAAAGTAACGGTTCCTTGATCTATATTATTTGAATACAAACGCCCTGTAAGATATCGGCCTTCAACATAAACATCTGCTAATATTAATAAAGGATAGCCATTACCATAATCCAAGAATAAATCTCCATCTTCAATCCACCAGCGGACATCTAAAACAGCCGCTACTCTATCCCAATCATAATACCATTGTTCATCTACACCAAAACCATTACTCTTAAAGGTTATTCCACTTTCCACCGGACTATTATCTACCCAAAATCCTAAATCACCAACCCATGTACGCCCTACTATGTGATCAAATATAGTTTCATCATCTTCGCACGAAGTAAAGCCGACCAATAAAGTCAGCAACATGAGAACACCTACGTATTTTTTCAAATTCTTCATAATTTTCTAGTTTATTGCGTTTATTATTGCAAAATTAGCGTTTTTATTTTACTATATGCCTTAAGATGCAAGTTTTTTGTACCTTTGTCCCACTAATAGTAAAATTTACACATGAAACTTCTTTGGCTTGATTTAAATAGCTCCTATGCGCACTCATCGCTGGCATTGCCTGCATTACATGCTCAAATAGCAGATGACACTACCATTGAGTGGTGTACAGTATCGGCAACCATCAACGAAAATACCGGAATGGTAGTCAACCAAATCTATCACCATCAACCGGATATTATTGCTGCTACCAACTGGCTATTTAATCACGAGCAACTGTTGCATATCGTTTCACGTGCTAAAGCTTTGCTACCTCATTGCTGCATCGTACTCGGCGGTCCGGAGTTTTTAGGAAATAACGAAGCCTTCTTAAGAAAGAACAAATTTGTCAACGGAGTGTTTCGGGGAGAAGGAGAAGAAGTATTCCCAATTTGGTTAAAAGTATGGAATCACCCTGTAAATGAGTGGAATCAGATATCCGGATTATGTTATCTGGACGAATCAGACCAATATCAAGACAACGGTATTGCCCGTGTCATGAACTTCTCTCAGCTCGTCTCACCGGAGAAAAGTCGTTTTTTTAATTGGAGCAAGCCTTTCGTACAACTGGAAACTACCCGAGGATGCTTCAACACATGCGCTTTCTGCGTCAGCGGAGGTGAGAAACCGGTTCGCACCATTTCATTGGAGGCAATCCGCGAACGACTGAATGTTATCCATCAGCATGGCATCAAAAATGTGCGTGTACTCGACCGCACTTTCAACTATAATAATAAGCGAGCCAAAGAACTTCTTCACCTCTTCCGTGAATATGCCCCGGACATCTGTTTCCATTTGGAAATTCACCCGGCACTTCTCTCCGAAGAATTAAAAGAAGAACTCGCTATTTTACCTAATGGTTTGCTACACCTCGAAGCAGGTATTCAAAGCCTTCGTGAACCCGTATTAGAGAAAAGCCGACGTATCGGAAAATTATCTGATGCCCTTCAAGGTCTGAAATATCTTTGTTCCCTTAAGAACATGGAGACACATGCTGACTTAATAGCCGGTCTTCCTCTCTATCACCTATCCGAAATATTTGAAGACGTTCGTACACTTGCCGAATATGGTGCAGGGGAAATACAACTGGAATCATTAAAATTACTTCCCGGCACGGAAATGCGAAGAAGGGCGGAAGAGTTAGGCATCCAATACTCTCCTCTCCCTCCCTACGAAGTTTTGCAGACTAAAAAAATTTCCGTAGAAGAATTGCAAACCGCCCACTATCTGTCCCGTCTTTTAGACGGATTCTATAATACACCTACATGGCGAAGTCTGACTCGTACCCTCATTTTGGATAATCCGCATTTCCTGCACGAGTTACTTGACCATCTAATACAGACAGATGTCATCGACACTCCTTTGAGTCTGGAAAAAAGGGGACTTATCCTCTATAATTTCTGCAAGAATCATTATCCCGATTACGTGACACAAGTCAGTATTGCATGGATAGAAGCCGGTATGTCGTTAAAGAAAATCCCCGCTGAAAAAGTAAAGACAAAACGCCAAGTTCCTCCCGATAATTGGGAAATTATATATGGCTCATATCGTGAGAACCTCCGGTTATGTTTTCTTCCTATTGACGAAGAAGGACATGGCTATTGGTTCGGATTTGAATCGGAGATTCAGAAGATAGAACCGGTATTTAAAGCAAAAAGATTATCTTAAATACAAAACATTAAAGAATGATAACAAGAACTATGAGTCCTACAATGCTCAGAAAAAAAGTGGTTGTAATTATAACATCTATATTTTTTCACCTCATTTTTTCTCTCGATATCATTCAAGATTTATGAAAGATGAACCAATCAAGAAACTAGAACTTATCACTCAATACATAAAAAAACAGCTATATAGGTTTTGTTTCCATAGGTGCGACTGGACACGATAAATGTGCTTAATACACCTATACAAAAAAAGAAAAGTATTCTCATATTATGTGAAATACCCATTATTTATTGATTACATAAAGCAGCATTTTCACTTTTTCGTCGTCCATATAATTAAACTTAACTAGCACATTATATGAACGTTTATAAATATCGTTTAAGCACTCTTTGTCTGATATTACTTCCTTTATCCGTAACAGGACAAGAGTGGAGCAAACAAGATTCATTGAGGCTACAGCAAGCATTAAATTCTGAGCAAGAAATCAGAATCAATAAGGAATTCGTAAAGAAGACAGAACAAAACATGTTATATCATACAAAACCCTTTGTTGACTTTGATCCAACATTACCGACTCTTAAATCAACAATCATATCTCCGAAATTACCTTTTCATACTCATAACATCTTTCGACAGACCAATTCTACTTTCTTACCCACTTATTCACGGCTCAAAATAAACAAAAATTTCACTCTGCATAGTAAAAGTAACTTTAGTGAAAGTTCAAACCACTTTCATATCCAAACTCAAATGGATTATAAGCTCTCTAAAAAATGGTTTCTTAGCATATATGGTAAACAAAATCTGGACACCCGAAAATACCGCGGACTTTCCTCTGAAGCAATACCCACCACACTAGGCAGCGACATTGTTTTAAAAGTAGGTAAAGGCTGGAAATTGAAAACCGGCGTACAATATCAATACAACACCATACAAAAAAGATGGGAATGGGTGCCTCAGATCAGTATTTCTTATGAATGGTAAAAATCTTTTTTATTATTATTCAAACTACAATAAAATAAATAAAATCAAAGACTGACATTATTATTCTATAAAACTACATTTCAAGAATCAGTATATAATTGAAGTCACCTTCATGTATAAAATAATATCGAAAATAAAGCACTCTAGCCAGTTAAAGTCTTTTTCATTAGTATCAGAATAGCAATCAATCAAAAAAACGAAATCACAAGTTTTAATTCCACAAGGCCCAATTAATACTTATAGAAAACACTATCACACTCTTTTCTAAAAGACGTTTCAATTCCGCAAGGTCCAATTAATACAGATCACCCTTGACGGATTCGGAGTTTCTGTGTTGTTTCAATTCCGCAAGGTCCAATTAATACTTCTTTGCAAAGGATAGCTTTATCGGGATTTCTAGTTTCAATTCCGCAAGGTCCAATTAATACAGGGACAGGGTAGCAGTACATCTGAATTTGCTAGGTTTCAATTCCGCAAGGTCCAATTAATACACGTTCACCCCCGGAGGTAATCCGGTGCATACGGAGTTTCAATTCCGCAAGGTCCAATTAATACATTCGGGTTCGGACAGGTAAACCGCTACCTACTTTGTTTCAATTCCGCAAGGTCCAATTAATACTTGGCTACAGGAGCTAAGATACTCGGACATATCAGGTTTCAATTCCGCAAGGTCCAATTAATACGTCGCCGTGTGCGTTCTTTATCTCGCCAAAGGCGTTTCAATTCCGCAAGGTCCAATTAATACTTTCAGTACTTCCGCTGCCATGAAGCCCGCTAACGTTTCAATTCCGCAAGGTCCAATTAATACTTCCCCGTTCGGTCCTATGTCCGTCCATGAATTCGGTTTCAATTCCGCAAGGTCCAATTAATACGATGCGGGCACGCCGGGACGAGATAGCGAGCCAAGTTTCAATTCCGCAAGGTCCAATTAATACCGAGAAAGCCCTTGCCAAATCCGCCGCCGCGATATCGTTTCAATTCCGCAAGGTCCAATTAATACAACGCCGTATCGAATTTGGTTCCCGGCTTAAACATGGTTTCAATTCCGCAAGGTCCAATTAATACGGATGCGGGCACGCCGGGACGAGATAGCGAACCAAGTTTCAATTCCGCAAGGTCCAATTAATACGATCTGTTTCATCCGCAATCATGGAAGCAGATACGGTTTCAATTCCGCAAGGTCCAATTAATACCGGATGCGCCGGAACATACGAGTATAACAGCATGGGTTTCAATTCCGCAAGGTCCAATTAATACTCGTGATTTCTTCCTCTTCCGGAGCATTCTCTTCGTTTCAATTCCGCAAGGTCCAATTAATACAATACCGTACCACCTTTCGCAAACTTCTTAGTGTGTTTCAATTCCGCAAGGTCCAATTAATACTGAGCGGTGACGCGGTAATGGGCTACGACTTTAATTGTTTCAATTCCGCAAGGTCCAATTAATACCGTAGTACCGAAAGCAGCTTTTGCCGTTGATAAAGGTTTCAATTCCGCAAGGTCCAATTAATACCGGAAGTGGTAGCCTCCGTGACTAGCCCGTACTTCTGTTTCAATTCCGCAAGGTCCAATTAATACGCTCGTATCAGACCTTTCTTGCCGTCTAGGAGGTGTTTCAATTCCGCAAGGTCCAATTAATACTTGTTTCGCACGGAGATTTCGCGGAACAGGAAGATCGTTTCAATTCCGCAAGGTCCAATTAATACTCTCTCATCAATCCAACAATCACCATTATAAATGAGTAAGTTACAATTCTAAAAAAGTTTTTTTAAAAGAACAAAACAGTGTCGATCCCCAAAAGTATAAAAAGTACTGGAGATCGACACTACACTTATATTGCTGTAAATCAACAAGTCAAAGAGCTCTTAAAAAGTATCTTCCCTGGGAAGGAAGCTAGTATTAGAATCATCGACAACTAAGTTACAGAAAATTATCTATACTACACCGTTCTTTCCCTACTATTTCTTTTTCCAAAGAGCTATGATTAGGTCCTTTGAAAACAATGATACTATCTTCAGATTCATCTATAAACTTTTTAGCTGAAGATAAGAGTTCTTTTAAGCGTACTTCAGATATTTCACCTTCAAAAACAGAATTCTGTATCCAGTTTAAATATTTACGACACAGTTTCAACATTTTAGCTACTCTTCTCTCTCCGCAATCATATACTAAAATGACATACATACTCTACCAATACATCTTAAAAGGTTTATACTCTTCAATTTCCAGTAAGTGTTTTGCCAACTTATAACACTCCAATTTTATCAAATGTCTATAACTTACATTACGATTCAAAGTCCGATGCTTTATTGTTTCTAATAATTTATCTTCTACAGCCTTCACAAATATCTTTTTCCCAGATTGATTAAGCAAGCATTTATTCAACTTTCTATCAAAATGTTTTTCCTGAATTTCTTTCTTATTCAATACTTTAAAAATAACCCTATCAATAATTACAGGTTTAAAAACCTCTGCAATATCCAATGCCAAGGAATAACGTCGCTCACCCGGAGTATGCAAAAAACTAATAGTCGGATTCAACTGAGTCTGATGAATTGCACGCAAACATAAAGTATAGCACATCATATTTCCAAAAGATATCAGTGCATTTACTTCATTCTGAGGAGGCTGTTTGGTTCGGCTACCCATTTCAAAATCATTTAATATCAAGTTAAAAGCATCATAATAGGTCTGACGAATCATGCCTTCCGTCCCCATCAGCTCTTGTACAGAAACAGTTTGAGGAAGTTTTGCTGCATATCCTTTTATTATATCAATTATATCTTCCACGTCCTTCCCCCGGCGATTATAATACTGCAGATTCTTAATCATATTATAAGCGGCAGATTCTATAAATTTCTGAGCAATCAAAAGTCGTTTTTTCTTATTCTGAAAAGCAGATGTTTGTGCTAAAAGCATTCTGCCACTCAACAAGGAATCTTTAGGCATAAAGGATCCAGTATAATTCTCATAATAATCGAAAAAATGTACAGCAATATCTTTCTGTCCTAAAAAATTAAATAGCGAACTATTAGCTCGCAAAGAACCGAAAACATAAAACTCATTAATATCCTCGACAGGTAAGTATCGCGGTGCCCCGACAGACTCTTCGCCATTACCATCTTCAACGACCGGAGTAAATTTCAGAGTATTATCTTTTCGTTCTAATTGTCCCGGATTAAATAAATAATATGTTTTCTTCATTCTTCTTCCTCTCCACTATAACAAAAATCTAAGTAACTACAATTTTTACATACCCTCTTCTTTTCCAACGATGGACAAGAATCCGATTCTATTATCTGCAAAATATCATGTTCCATTTCGCAAATCATTTCACGGTCAATATCACTAAGATATATCAGATCTTTTTTGCGTAAAACCGGATATTCTAATATTCCGGTTACTCCTTTCATTCCATTCTGCTCAAATATGTATATATAATATTTCAACTGCCATTCATGAGCCCGTTCTATCTTGTCTGACTTTTTGATCTCATGAATTATCTTATTTCCGGTATCATAATAATCAACTTTAATGCCATCTATCTCAACTTCTTCATACTTGGCCGAACGCTGTGGATATGATTCCTCATGAATCAGTTTCCCCTCATAGACTAAATCTGAAGTATGTTCCATTGTTATACCATTAGCAAACAACCAAAGTTTACGTTTACAAACTTGATAATAATTAAAATGAGTACCAGTTACTTTCATCTTCTACCTATATTTTGAAAATCAGGCAGAGTAAAATGCTCTGCCTAAAAATATAAAGAGTATTATTTCTGATTTTCGTAATCAAAAGCAGATAGTAATTCTATCAAACGTTCTTCCGCTTTCTGTAATGCATCTGCAGATTCTGTTTCAGTCACCATATATCCGGAACACGGCAGGGTTACAAACAACTCTGCTCCGGCCGTTTCATCCACCATGGGCTTAGCTTTTGTTTTTTCCGAATCATCAATTAATTTAGCACGTATAGCTCCAGCCAAAGTATTCGCATTATCACTAATTGCAATAGCTAATGTTTCCATCAGACTGAACGTCCTTGATTGATTACTGGAAATCCGCCAATTGATTAAAGCCTTTGCTATAGCTGGTATTGCTTTATCCCGACTCTCTTTAGGCATAATTAAACACTCTCCAAATATATTTCGGGAACTTATCCATCCTTTCCCTTTCAATTCTTCTATTTTCTCCTTTGTCAATTCCGGTTCCATTTGATTGACAGAAACAGCAAACAAGGTTCGTAAATCAATGGCTACGTCATAAACAAACAATCCGGTAGCTCTTGCGTTATCAGGAATCCATTTACGATATAAACTTCTATCCGTACCTGCCAATAATTCTTCAACTGCCTCTTCGGACATAGGTTTACCTGATGCGTCTCTTACAACAACCTTATGAATTTCAGGTTTGTCACTCCGATCAAAGGTTGCATTCTCTGAAAATCGTCCTCCTAACAAAGGATGAAGCAGGCGCATTGCAGAAATAGAAAATGGGCTTCTTCTTTTAAGAGTTCTCTCCTTCCCTCCCTTGGCAGCTCTCATCCAACCTCCAAGAAGTTGGTCATAGTACTGAGGATCGCAAAGCGAAAGAACTTCTCCTTCTCCTAAAGCTCCCTTATTGTTCACATCAAAAACAAAAGTTACCGAAGAAGGATCTACTTGCAATTCGCTGTTTATAGTATCTAAGATACTCCTTTTCACTTGTTGACCACTAGAAAAAGGCACCCGCACATTGAATACAGGATCCCAATATGATTTTTGACCACTCTCTACACAAAATACGGACAGGTCTACATGACGCAATCCCCTCAAATAAATGTAAGGTTTCATAGTAATAATATTTTTATTTATTCAGTAATGCATATTGAAATCTAATGAGCGTATTAAAATATGGAAAATTATCCTTTGGCATCATATTTACCATTTTGCCCATATTTTCATATCCAGTTCTTTCTTCTTCATCTTTTACAATAGGTATAAGATTCAAAAGAAACTGTTTTGTCGAAACAGATTCAAGCAATTGATTAACATTATTTGTTCTATCCTTTCTGCCCTTTCCGGCACCTGCTTCATATTTTAAAAGCAGTTCTGCAAATTCACGGGACATATCCCATAGTTTTTCGTTGTTCAACATGGCTAATATCCAAATTAAGTAAGTATTAAACGTTATTTTTTGTTCCTCGTCACCTTTATATGAGATCTTTTTCATGCCTTTTTCTGTCGGAAAAAAAGCTCTAAGTCCTTTAGGTTCCATAGCAGGTATCCCGATACATCCGGCTTGACACGCTGCCCTAAGCCCTATGGCAGTTCCATATAATGCCTCTACCTTCTTCCGGTTTTGCATCCATACAGATTCACCAAATATCTTTGCATACAATTGACTGGGCCGTATGATATCTTGAAGTTTAAAAGGAATAAAACCAACGGTAGTGTTTGTCTGTCCGATACTATACAGATATCCCACCATATTTGACGTCCGATTATTCCGGGCAATCCCTGCAATTACCTCCGCCCAGGGAACCGTCTGCAAATTGAACAATCCATCGCTCATCGGCACCAAAGGATTAAAATTCATCAACGGATCATCCGAATCATATTCCCGGTCATAACGTTGTGAGATCCAGCGTCCATTCCATGTATTTATCTGGTTCCCTTTCAATAAAGGATTTTTCTCCAAATATTGTCGATAATAATGCCAACCTTCAAATATATCCAATAGGATTTGCTCATGATTAAAGAGAATGGTTAATCCACCTACAACCCCAATTCCAAGTCCGGCACCAATCCACGAAAGATAAATATCTTCTTTGTTATCAGGAAAAGCGATGCTTGAAATTTGTCCGGTAGTGGCAGCTGTAGCATCAACAACTCCATAGCCGATAGCAATACTTGCATCAGCCTTCTCTGTTTCAATCTTATGAATCATTTTATTGATTCTCTCTTGTCTACGCTCCGGAGTCTCAAAAGGCTTTTTCCCTTTAATCATATCATCCCAACTTAACTTGGGATTCTCCAGTGGAGAATTACCGGCAGTCATCATATATTTATGATGATCAAAAAATAACGGCACAAACACGTCTTCAAAAAAAGACTTTGCTGTATATTCTGTTTTAAACTTACAATTATAAGCTTTTAAAAATGTGCGTCCTATAGTTGTTGCATACATAAGCTACCATATTTGATAATTAGTATCATAATTTTCTGCTCCGGTTTTAGCTAAATCCAATCCTCTTTCCGAAGAATATGCAATATCCGGAACGACAAAAGGATGAGAGCCAACATCCAATTGTTTCAATTTTTTCCATCTCAAAGAACTATATCTGACCGGAATTTCCATTAAAATTCGCTCTTCCTTATCAGCCTCTCTATACTTACCACTCTCATCATCTTCCTGTGTAATACATACTACAGAATCGATATCAAGTTTTTCAATCAGTGCAGACTTCGAAAGATGCCAAAGCTCTTTCAACCTCCATTTCCCATCTACAAATACAGCGTCCAAGTCTATGTCAAGCTTCTCTGTTTTAGGATATACCTGATTTATTAATGACTGCAGTTCTGTTTCTCTCAAAAGCTCACCACCATCCGGCAATACCTTAAAGCTATCCCTTAATACTTCAGGATTATAAGGCAAACAGTCAGAATCTTTTTGGGGTAGTGCTATTATGTAAATCGGTTTGTACTTTCCGATGGTTTCAGCGGTGCGTTTCCTGTTTATTCTTCCAAAACGCTGAATTAATGCATCAATAGGAGCAGTTTCTGTTATCATCAAATCAAAACTTATATCCAGACTAACTTCCACGACCTGTGTAGCAACTACAATACAAGCATACGGACTCACGTTGTATTCATTCTTCAATTCTTTTTCAAGACGATTTCTATCGCCCCGTTTGAAGCGGCTATGGATCAGCATCTTTTTTGTTTTAGGATAGAGTTCTTCTATTCGTTCAAAAATGACTTGTGCATTAGCCACCCGATTACATACTATTAAAATTTTCTTCTCCTGTTCCACAGCTTGTTGAAGAACAGGAAGTAAATCAGTAAATGCTTCTGCCTTATATATTTCGTGTCGATTGAACAAAGTCAATACCTCATCTGATAATTGCACATATTGCACTTGCTCTTTTCCTAAAATCTCAAGAATTTCTTTCTCCAAAGCAGAAGGTATTGTGGCAGTTCCTACATGAATCCGGCAACCTACATGATTCAACACTTCAATCATCTTCAAAACAATAGCCTGCATTATATCCGAATAAGTATGAATCTCATCCAGTATAATATCACACCCTTGCAAATCAAATAAAACAGATTCATATCCCCTTATACCAAAAGCAATGGAAGCAAGTTGATGCGGAGTCAGCACTTTTATTGATGCACCAAATTTATCCTGTAGCACTTTTTCTGTAATACGTTCCTCACCAATAAGAAGTTGTGATATAGAATGCAGTAAACGAATATCCTCCACATGATCTCCCAAATCATGCAGGATACGTTCATACATGGCATTGATAGAAGCCTGAAAAGGCAATGTATAAAAGATACGCCCCCGACAACGCTTGATAAGGAAATCTGTTTTCCCTGCCCCTGTAGGTGCTTTCACAAAAGTATGCTTTTTAGTTCCATCCGAATCAATAAGCGATAACGGATACAACTCACCCTTTCTATTATAAAAACTGATATCAGGATCGGCAAACAATGCCGGCACATTCTCTTTAAAGTCTCCGACAGCGGAAGCTATATGATCAGCCCCCATCAGCAAGCCTTTCCATTGAGACCATCCCTTTTGTCTTTTCCTGCAATGATCCAAAGCAAAATAATAAGCTTCACGTGCATCTTCTTCAGTAATCACTGTTTCATGAGTAACTCCCGGAAATTTTAATTCCGCTAGAATTCCGATAGCTTCCGAAACCCATAACGAAAAATCAGATAGATGAAACTGAAGAATATCCTCCTCATATTCATTATCCAAATCTATCATTCCCGTTCTCGAAACATCTTTGTAGATCGATTTGTGATGGGCTACGATCATATCTATCACAGAAGGTCGCAAATCAGGAGACACAAGTTTCAAAAAAAACAAGGAAGCTATTTCGTGCCGGAAAGGTAATTCTAATGGAGACGGTTTACTTCTCAATCTCTTTTGAAACACAACACTAGCTTTACCAATATCGTGCAACAATGCACCCTGAAGAGCAACCTCAGTATCCATTCCGGCATAACGGGCTGCTACAACTGCAAAATCAGCAACAGACTCCAAATGTGATCCCAAAGTAGTAGCTCCGTTTTCTACACTCTTGGCTAAAATATGATTATAATTGTTCATACCTTTCTTTTTGGACAGGATTGCCGACTATTTCAATATACCCCACCATTTCTTCATTTTCTTTGAATCGGTTATATCCGACAAGAAATGAATCTGAATTTGTCTCAAAACGAAGTTCATATCCGTCCAGCCGATCAAATTCCTCTTGAGTCATCTCCTTAATTGAAGCATCCGGTAAAAGCACATCTTCATTTCTACATAAACAAATATGTTGTAGTGCTGCTCTTTCAGCATCATCCGAGTACTCAAAAGCTAGATATAAACTAGGGTAAAGCATTACGCCACGCTTAAGAATAGAACGTTCTTTTATATATTGTTTTCCCTTTTTACTCCAAGCTTTAGCTTGAACTACTTCTTGTTGTACATCGATACCAGCATAGATTAACCTATGCCTTAATATACTTTTCACTTCAAGTTTCTGCCTGATCCCTTCTACTATGGAAGGAGTCAGAAATTGCTGAGAATAAGTTTCACCACCACTTGCATCCCTAACTGCGGTCCAAGGCTTGATAAAGCCAAAAGGACCTGTAAATTTAACTACATAGTATTTCATAACAGATAGTTTTATAACAAAGAACCGAATGAAGAACCTGTTGAATTTCCAAGACCTACTGTCCATGCAAACAGTTTACTTTGCGGACTTCCGTGAATAATAACAGGACACATACTGGCTTTACTCCTGACACCGTGTATAGTCACCATTTTTACCTGCTTTTGGGGATAGTTCAGATCAAATTCGATTTTTAATGTTTCATCCTCAGGCAGTCCTGCCTCTTCCATCTTATGTTTCAAAGTTTCCGTCATTAGCATACCACTGACTTCATCATCATATAGGTAGAACTTATAATTCCGAGTTCCATCTTGAAGCCGTTTAATAAAAATAGGAGAAGCTAGTCTGAAATACTGTGCGTCTTCCGAAAAAATCGGTTGATTGACTATTGTAATATCCCGCACCGCAAGTCCACAAAACATTTCAGGATCAGATAAAATTGTTCTAATCAATATCTTCAGATACCCATCTTCATAAAAGCTAACAAAGAAATCTGCACCATCAGGAAAATTAAAGCCTTGATTTTTAATCATCTCCCCACCCAATAACCAAGAAAAAGAATACAAAGAAATCTTATCATGTATTTCATTATTCCCTAACCATTTATGAATTGTTCCTATTAGCTTTTGTTGATAATCAAAAGGAACTACAGAAGAATTCGAAGTTGTTTGTATGTGTATTCTCATATTCGTTTTATTTTTACGTTGCAAGTAAAAGATTTTATTTTAGAATCCAGTATATTTGTTCCTCTTTTTTTAGATATATGCTCAGAAACATAAAAGGAAAACCAATATCACAAAGTAAAAAATTACGTATGCTATTTATAAAGATAACAAAGTTTTAGAATACAGAAAAGAGCATCTTCCATTTATTCTCGTACCTTTGTAGTACGATTAAAAAACATCCTATAATAATGAAGAACTTTATCAAGGGATTCCGGTTTACTCCCTCCAATTACCCGGCTGAAGTAGAAGCGAAAATACAGAAATACAGAAAACAAGGTTACAAACTCCCACCGCGCAAAGTACTGCGTACTCCCGAACAACTGGAAGGAATCCGTGAGAGTGCCAAAATCAATACTGCCCTGTTGGATTATATTTCGGAGAATATCCGTGAAGGAATGTCGACTGAAGAAATCGATGTCATGGTATATGACTTCACTACAAAGCACGGTGCCATCCCTGCTCCTCTTAACTACGAAGGATTTCCTAAAAGCGTCTGTACCAGTATCAATGATGTGGTATGCCACGGTATTCCCAGCAAAACAGAAATACTGCAAAGCGGAGATATCATCAATGTAGATGTTTCTACCATTTACAAAGGATATTTCTCCGACGCATCCCGTATGTTTATGATCGGTGACGTAAGTCCCGAAATGCGCAAACTGGTTCAAGTGACTAAAGAGTGTATGGAAATAGGTATAGCCGCCGCACAGCCTTGGAAACAATTAGGAGATGTAGGCGCCGCTATTCAGGAACACGCAGAAAAGAACGGATTCAACGTGGTACGCGATCTTTGCGGGCATGGTGTAGGAATGCAGTTTCATGAAGCACCGGATGTGGAACATTTCGGACGCCGGGGAACAGGAATGATGATCGTTCCGGGCATGACCTTTACCATTGAACCGATGATAAATATGGGTACTTATGAAGTATTTGTTGACGAAGCTGACGGATGGACGGTATGCACGGATGACGGACTGCCTTCTGCCCAATGGGAGAATATGATTCTGATTACTGAAACCGGAAACGAAATTCTGACTTATTGATGGAACTGATTCTACTTATTGTTATTGCCGCATTAGCAGTAATCTCGATTGTACTATCACTGGCAAAAGGAAATAATCATGCGCAAGCGGAACAATTACAGGCAGCCTTGCGCCAGCAAATGCAAGAGAACCGCGAAGAACTAAACCGCAGTATCCGGGAACTTCGCATGGAAATGACCCAAACGCTGAATCAGAATATGCAACAATTGCAAGACGTACTGCATAAGAACATGATGACAAACGGGGAACTGCAACGCCAAAAGTTCGACACAATGGCACGCCAGCAAGAGGTCTTGATAAAATCAACTGAAAAGCGGCTGGATGATATGCGACTGATGGTGGAAGAAAAATTGCAGAAGACATTGAATGAACGCATTGGACAGTCCTTTGAAATCGTCCGCTCACAACTGGAAAATGTACAGAAGGGACTGGGAGAAATGAAATCTCTCGCACAAGACGTCGGTGGACTGAAAAAAGTATTGAGTAACGTAAAAATGCGCGGTACATTCGGTGAAGTTCAGTTAGGAGCATTGCTGGAACAGATGATGAGTCCGGAACAATATGACGCCAATGTGAAAACCAAGAAAAGCGGAACTGAATTTGTGGAATTTGCCATTAAGTTACCGGGTAAGGATGATGCGAACAGCACTGTATACCTGCCTATCGATGCAAAATTCCCGAAAGATGTATATGAGCAATACTACGACGCTTTCGAGGCAGGAGATACTGCATTGATGGAATCATCCGGCAAGCAACTGGAAACAACCATCAAGAAAATGGCGAAAGATATTCACGATAAATATGTAGACCCGCCTTTCACCACAGACTTTGCCATCATGTTCCTGCCTTTTGAAAGCATCTATGCAGAGGTGATCCGAAGAACAAGCTTGGTAGAGACGCTACAAAAAGAATATAAAATTGTAGTAACGGGACCAACTACCCTTGGTGCTATATTGAACAGTCTTCAGATGGGATTCCGCACGCTGGCTATTCAAAAGCGTACCGGAGAAGTGTGGACAGTTTTGGGAGCAGTTAAAACTGAATTCAGCAAATTCGGAGGCCTACTCGAAAAGGTACAGAAGAACCTGCAAAGTGCCGGTGACCAACTGGAAGAAGTGATGGGAAAAAGAACCCGCGCTATTGAACGGAAACTACGCCAAGTAGAACAATTGCCCCATGAGGAAAGTCAGAGAATTCTGCCGATAGCGGATGACGGGGATGATGAATAAAACAAAAATTATAGACCTTTTAAGATGGTGTCGCTATCCGGTTGGGATAGTGTCACCATGTTGATTGGATGGTGTCACTATGCTGATTGGATAGTGTCACTATGCTGGCTATATAGTGACACTATTTATAAACTAATTAGTTATCAGTTGAATAATTAATCTTCAATGCACTACATTCCCTCAGCACCTGCTTGGTATCCGTCACGTATCCCATCTTACACCCTTTCTCTATCTTGAGGCCAATAACCAAACTTTCCGGATCAGCTTGCTTTGCACGTGCAGCAGTGACTTTCTGTTTCAATTCCGTTAAAGTAAAATCTTTCATTACTTCCTTCCCTTCCGAAGTGTGAATTGTTACCACAATCCCACTGATTTTCTCCTCCATTGACAGCTCTTTCAATCCATAATTTCTCGCAGCACCTTCCGACAGTAGAACGGGAAACAATCGGTCCAACGCTTCTTCACTTTTATCTGTCAATGTAATAGACAAATCAGCACGAATTTGCTCAAATGCTCCTTTTACTTCTTTGAGTATAGTAGTGAGTGCAGCAATTTCACTTCCGCGATCAACCTGAAAAGAAATAACTTGGTATTCTTTCCTCTTACTTTCTTCCCAGGATTTCATCAAATTCTTCACAATAGTAGACTTCAACTCATCCACTGAACATACATCATTATCGAACATCACCCTATTTTGTTTATTAACAAAAAGGGAGTGAACCTGTCTTGCTTTAATCTTAGAGGGTGGATACGCTCCATTAACCAGCTTGCTGTATCTCTCTCCCCCTTCTTTGAAAAAAAACATCAAAGATGAATAATCATCCGCTTCTTTCTGCTGAAGTTCAGACTGAATCTGTCGCGGAACTTCTTTCACTTCCGGCTGTGCAAACACATAAAGCGCTCCAGCCATCACAGGCACGGCAAGCAACAGCTTTAATCGTGCCCAACGATTGGTTCTTTCTTTTAACATCATAGTGATACGTTTTTTAAGTTTAGAGTGATTAAAGCCATTAGCCATAGAGTAGAGCCTTGTACCAACAGCTTTTTTCACCAGTAATAATTGATATTTAGTTGCATCGATGCCTGTATTAATTACGCCATTATCGGCTTCAAATTCATGTACTTCCTGCAACTCCCGTTTTAGTAGCCAAACGACAGGATTAAACCAATAAACAAGCAGGAATATCTGCATAAACAATAAGTCCAAAGTATGATGATTTCGTAAATGCATCGTTTCGTGGAGGAGTATTTCTTCGGACTGTTGAGAGTAGTCAGCTGCTGAAATAACAATATATTTACCCCAGCTAAATGAAGCAGTTGGCTGCTGAGGAATCACTAATACATAGTTTCCAAACTGTTTTTTCTCTGACGTACGAATCAACTGAATCAAACGACAAGTGGACAAAGACAACCAGATCAGTGTCACCAAAGCCCCCACTCCATATATAAAAGCTAAAGTCACAGGAATCCAATTCAAAGAGTTTATTTCCGGATTCTTTTCAGATATAAGAATAGGATCTTCCATCTGTTCCGGATTTAGAATGACAGACTCCGTACTTTGCAATATCTCGTGAATGGCATACAACGGAGTATGCAAAAAAGTCTCCTCGGTAGTTGTCAGCTCAATAAGTGGAAGCAAAGTACATCCTAACAACCCAACCAACAAAGTGATGCGGTTAAAACGGAAAAAAGTACTCCGGCTCATCAGCAGCTTAAAGAAAATATAAAAGACCACTAAGCAACATCCGGATTTCAGCAGATAGAATAAAAAAGCTCCCATTGTGTTTTCAGATTAAAAGTTGTTTGTCCATAGAATAAAAATCGTATCTGTCCGATAGACCAGAGAGAGATTACTTCTTCTTTTTACTTTGCTCTATATACTCTATCAGCGATTTTAGTTCATCAACAGACATCCCTTCTTCTTCAATAAAAGAAGACACTACATTGATATAGGAATTATTATAATACTGGGAAACCACTTCTTTGAGTGCCGAACTCTTATACTCCTTTTCCGAAACAAGAGCATAATATTGATAAGTATTTCCGTAGGCTTTATACCCCACAAAACCTTTCTCCTCCAGCCCTCGAACAAGGGTAGAAACTGTGTTATAATGCGGTTTTGGTTCATCATAGAATGATAGAAGTTCACGAACAAACATAGGTCCATGTTCCCAAAATATACGCATAATTTCTTCCTCTTTGACGGTCAATCGTTTCATCTGTTTCATAGTCTACATATTTATTGTTCTTCCAATGGCACAAATATAATACTATTTTTCAAACAAACAACTAACACTATTAGTTAATCTACTAAATAAAGCAGTTGTTTAACTAATATTATTAGTAGATATCATTTTCACCTTATATTATATATACAATAAAAAAGGCATATCGCCTGATGAATATCCGATATGCCTGAACGACTGATCTCTAGTTATTATTTCCGCTTTCGGACAGGTAATACTATCCTGAGTACAATGTATCCTAATAATCCGGAAAGAATAGTCCCCGATAGCACTCCGAACTTAGCCTGATTCAACAGAACAGGGTAGTTTGCACCAAAAGAAAGATTGGCAATGAAAAGCGACACCGTAAAACCGATCCCTCCCAACAGAGCTATACCGGAAAGATTCTTCCAAGTCATGCCCGGCGGCATTGGAGTAAGTTTTATCTTTATAGCCAACCAGGTAAAGAAATAAATTCCCGCAAATTTACCAAACAGCAACCCTGCTGCCACTGCCATCCCTACACTTCCCACCAACTCACCGCCGCCACTAAAGACAACGCCTGCATTGACAAAGGCAAACAACGGAAGAATCAGATAATTGACAGCTCCATGCAAATTATCCTCCAAAGACTGCAGAGGACTGATAACACGGTCGGAAGCAGATTCGACCTCTTTCAGTTTGGCAATCTGCTCATTAGTCAATACGATACTTCCCGATTCCACCACCGGGAAACCTGCAATTGTATGACGAATATGCTCGATATATTTTCCAACATCTAGACGGGGTTTCGCCGGAATAACAAACGCCAGAATAACTCCCGAAATGGTACTATGAATACCGGATTGCAAAAATAAATACCATATAACGACACCGATCACTAAAAAGAAAATCTTATTGGTAGTCCCACGCTTCCCTATAAAATAAAGTAAAACGTAAAGCAATGCGGCTATCAGAATATACCCATACGACACATGCGAACTATAAAAAAGAGCAATTACAAGGATACCTCCGATATCATCAACTACCGCAAAAGCCGTCAGAAATATCTTCAGGCTCAACGGCACACGGCTTCCCAACAGACTTAATACCCCTAACGAAAAAGCAATATCCGTTGCCATTGGAATGGCCAATCCCTGACTTCCCGCACTGCCCGGAGGACAGATTGACATGTAAACAATCACCGGAAACAGCATACCGCCACAGGCAGCAATAAAGGGAAGCGCCGCCTTGCGGAAGGAAGAAAGCTCACCAACCAACAACTCCCGTTTGATTTCCAATCCTACCAGCAAGAAAAAGATGGTCATCAACCCGTCATTGATGAACTCGATCATCCGCAGATTCTCTCCGCCATGCGAAAGCAGATTAAAATTACCGATCTGCAAATGAAGTTCATGCAAAAGGAACTCCTGATAAACCGGAGCAACCGGAGAATTGGCTATGATAGCAGCCGCTATTGCCGCTACAAACAAAAGGATACTCGCCGCAATATTCATTGACGAGAAATTTCGCATTGTACGCAAAATTGTCATAATGAAAGGTGTTTATAGTATTTGATCCGCAATATATGGATTTTTTTAATCATTATAGCTCCTTAAAGCCAAGTTTTTCACCCAAAGGACAAATATTCCTGTCAGAATAAGATTCAACACCAATGTAAGTACGGAAATGACCAGTGCCGGACCGCCGAGATTATAACCCAATGCAATAAATATAATTCCGGCACCTACCTCACCGCGGGTAAACATACCAATGGAAAGGGCCAGTCGCTCACTCAACTTCCGGTCACGATAGAAGAACATCGGACAAAGTTTGCCTATATTCGATAAGAAAGAGACTATGACAACATGGAACAAAATCATTCCCCAGGACATCATCTCCTGCGAACCTGTCACCGAATGCGTTCCTGTATGAGTTTCCGCAAAGTTAACTCCGATAAAATGAGGCATACTCATACCTACCAGGAACATAAACAGGAAGGAGATTCCAGTAGAGACTTTTCGTTCTACAGGAGTATCGTGCTCTTTATGCTTCATGATCATACCCAATACAAATGCCGGCAACAGAACTTCGATATGGATACTTCCTTCTTCTCCATACAGCTCTTTACTGCCGAGATAAAGTATCTGCGTAGCCAGAAATATGATAACGGAATAGAAGAGAATAGCTTTCCAATCCTGCCGCCAGTTATACTTATTCAGTTGTTTCCATCCAATGGACAACAGCATAAATACAATAACCACCACAATAATCAGCTGCCAACGCAAACCAATCATCATGATCTGAAGAGGGATCATCAAAAGAATGGTATCCAGATCATCAAAAATAGCCAGGACCTGAATCTTCTTATATATCCAACTGGACTTTAACCCGATAGCCGCCAGCATCGTAAACAAGATGCCGGCCGACGTAGGTGCGGCAAAACGACTTAGTAACAGATTCTCTTTCCAAGCCTCCCAACTATTCCAGTAATCAGGCGGAAGAAGCACGAATACATAATAGATAGCAATCATGAACCAAGGCAGGGCAGCTGTAGCCATCGCTATAAGATAATCCTCGGCATAACTTTTCCAGCGGACTTTGTCGAGCACAAACTCCCGACCCACATTAATCATTATAAAACTAAGACATACATAAAGTAGTATATTCGACAGGACCTTAACAGTTCCATATCCTTCTCCCGCTATCATCGGGAGGAATTGTGAAATGACGAGCCCCAACATCAGGAAGCCCGAAAAAGACAGAACTTTTCTCATATTTATAGTTGTTTGTTTCAAAAAAGGTGATTGCCAAGGAAAGCTCTGCAGACAGAAGACAATCACCTGGTGTATTAAAAAACTAACCGCAAGCCGATTTGTTCAGAATAACTCTCTGAAAAATCGCTTGCGGTTCATTTTTTAATCCAGCTTCAGTACGGCGAGGAAGGCTTTTTGCGGCACTTCCACATTACCGATTTGTTTCATTCGTTTTTTACCTTTTTTCTGCTTTTCAAGCAGTTTACGTTTACGGCTTACGTCACCACCATAACACTTCGCAGTTACATCCTTGCGAACTGCCTTAATAGTTTCACGAGCTATAATCTTAGCCCCGATAGCTGCCTGAATAGCAATTTCAAACTGCTGGCGAGGGATTAATTCTTTCAGTTTCTCACACATCCGGCGTCCCATATCATACGCGTTATCGAAGTGAATCAGCGTAGAAAGCGCATCGACCGGTTCACCATTCAACATGATGTCCAGTTTCACCAACTTGGAAGGACGGAAACCATTGGGGTGATAGTCGAACGACGCATATCCTTTCGAAATACTCTTCAATCGGTCATAGAAGTCGATCACGATTTCACCCAAAGGCATGTTATAATATATTTCCACACGATTACCGGAAATATACTCTTGTTTCAAGAGTTCTCCACGTTTCCCCAGACAGAGGGTCATAATCGGGCCGATATAATCGGTAGTCGTAATAATAGACGCTTTGATATAAGGTTCTTCAATATGGTCGATCAACGTCGGATCAGGCATACCACCGGGGTTATGCACTTCTTTCATATTGCCTTGTTTATCATATATATTATAAGATACGTTAGGCACGGTAGTAATCACATTCATGTCGAATTCACGATCCAGACGTTCCTGTACAATCTCCATGTGAAGCAATCCGAGGAAACCGCAACGGAAACCGAAGCCCAGTGCCAGTGAAGATTCCGGCTGGAAAGTCAGCGAAGCGTCATTCAACTGCAATTTTTCCAGAGAAGCACGCAGATCCTCAAAATCTTCCGCCTCAATCGGATAGACTCCGGCAAAAACCATTGGCTTCACTTCTTCAAAACCTGCAATCGCTTTATCACACGGACGGGCAACATGAGTAATGGTATCTCCCACTTTCACCTCTTTCGAGGTCTTGATACCCGATATAATGTAACCTACATCGCCCGTACGAAGTTCGTTACGTGGAACCAGTTCCATTTTCAGTACACCTACTTCATCGGCATCATACTCTTTTCCGGTATTAAAGAACTTCACTTTATCTCCCTTGCGGATTACTCCATTTTCGATCTTAAAGTAAGCGATAATACCACGGAAGGAGTTGAATACAGAGTCAAAAATCAATGCCTGCAACGGAGCTTCCTCATCACCTTCGGGATGCGGAATGCGTTCGATAACGGCTGCGAGGATTTCCTCCACGCCCATTCCGGTCTTACCGGATGCACGGATAATCTCATCACGCTTGCAGCCCAACAGTTCTACGATTTCGTCCTCTACCTCTTCGGGCATGGCACTTGCCATATCACATTTATTGATAATGGGGATAATTTCGAGATCATGTTCGATAGCCATATACAGATTGGAGATGGTCTGTGCCTGCACTCCCTGCGATGCGTCTACGATAAGCAGCGCACCTTCGCAAGCGGCAATGGAACGGGATACCTCATACGAAAAATCCACGTGCCCCGGAGTGTCAATCAGGTTAAGGATATACTTTTCACCTTTGTAGTTGTACTCCATCTGGATAGCGTGGCTCTTGATGGTGATACCTCTCTCCTTCTCCAAATCCATATCATCAAGCATCTGCCCGTTAGTCACCTGAATAGTGTTGGTAAACTCCAGCAAGCGGTCTGCCAGGGTTGATTTACCGTGGTCAATGTGGGCAATGATGCAGAAATTTCGTATATTCTTCATTCTGAATTCTTATTATTTTGTCTTTTTGGTGTGCAAAGATACGTAAATGGCGGAATATAAAAAAATGCGTTGATAACATTATAATCATGTACCAACGCATTTTTTTATTGCTTAAGTGAGTTACTCGCTTAGATCAATTTGATGAAGAGTTCACCTTCTACTTCTTCAGCAGAAACTTTATCTTCTCTCAATAACCAGCCAAGGCCGAGGAACAAATCTTTGTCAACCAATTTAGTTGCTTTTTTCAGTTGCTTGGCAGTCATTCCTTCTGTTTCATTCAGTGCATTCCAGATATTACCTGCGATTACACCTGCTTTTTCTTTCAACATTTGCTTTTGAAATTATAGTTAGACATGCTTTAAAAATCATCCGGCCCGAAAGCTTTCAGATTTTATTTCGGGGACAAAGATAGTTATTTTTATGTTATATAACACTTTATTGAATCTTTTTTTGCTGATTTTGTAATAAAAAAGCATTTTATCCCCTTATTTAGGGTGTTTTTCGAGGTATTCTACCCAGATTCTTGCCGCTTCTTCCACCATTTTAGCACACGGACGTTTGCTATAATATTGAGTATTACGTTCTTCGGGAACAGTCGAAATCGGCTCTTTTTTCTTTAATCCCAACAATTCTCCGCAAATCAACGACCCGTTGCGTTTTTTAAATTCGGCAGCCAATTCCTGCACTACCGCATAGTTTGCAGCTTTTCCTTCACGATCTGTCGCTTCGGTAGCTCCGGTTTCCAGTCCGGCTATCAGGAACAGTCCGCAAGCAGCCCCGCATGTCTCACGCATCCGCCCGATTCCTCCGCCAAAAGAGGCTGACATACGCACTGCCTGCTCCTGTGTGAAACCATACATATCGGCAAATGCAGCTACTACAGACTGCGAGCAGTTATATCCGCTCTTAAAAAGTTCTACAGCTTTTTGTATTCTATCTTCCATGCTATTTTCTATTTTTATTCTATTTCCAAAGCCATTGGACAATGATCTGAATGTACGGCATCGTTCAGTATGCTGGCACTTTTCAGCATCGGACGTACCGGCTCACTGGTCATGCAATAGTCAATCCGCCAGCCTTTATTCTTGGCACGCGAATTAAAACGATAGCTCCACCACGTATACTCCTGTTTCTCCGGATAGAGCAGACGGAAAGAATCAATAAATCCTGCAGAAAGGAAACGAGTCATCCATTCCCGTTCTTCGGGCAGGAAGCCGCTGTTCGTGGCATTCCGGACAGGATCATGAATATCAATCGGCTCATGACAGATATTATAGTCACCGCAAAGGATAAGGTTCGGACGAGTCTTGCGCAGCTCTGTCACATATTTCTGAAAGTCTTCCAGCCACACCATTTTAAATGCCTGCCGTTCGTCTCCGCTCGTTCCCGAAGGATGATAAACACTGACTACGGACAAGTCGCCAAAATCCGCACGGATAAAACGCCCTTCATTGTCATAAGCTTCTATCCCCATACCATATTCCACATGATCGGGTTCCTGCTTAGTAAGGATCGCCACACCGCTGTATCCCTTCTTTTGTGCAGAATAGAGATAAGCCTTGTAACCCAAAGCTTCAAATACTTCTGCCGGATATTGGTCCGGCTGTAGTTTTGTCTCTTGCAGACAAAGAATATCCGGATTCTCCTGCACCAGCCATTCCGGCAAACCTTTAGAAACGGCAGCACGAAGCCCGTTCACATTATAAGTAATAATCTTCATCATTTTATAGTTTATAGATTTATGTTCGTTTTATGAAAACAGCAGCATTATATTCAATGCCGAAACAATGACTGCAATAGCATATAATACAAAAGTACTCCAACGGCTATTGACATAATTCCCCATTACCTTTCGGGATGAAGTCAACCCTACTTGCAGGAATACCGTGAAAGGCAACTGAATACTCAATATCATCTGCGAAATCAGTAATCCCTTGAATGGATCGCCAATAAAGAAAATCAGCAACAGCGCAATTCCCAACGAAAGGATTACTCCTACCTGCGAGTGACTGTCTTTAATATGATATGACTCTCCAAAGATACCTGCAAAGATAGAACCTGCCGCCATTCCGCTTGTTATAGTGGACGAAATACCTGCCATCAACAGAGCCAATGCGAATACGATTGCCGCATTACTTCCCAACAAAGGTTCAAGCAGTGATTTGGCTTGTTGCAATTCTTCCACCTGAATGCCGCTTTTAAAGAAAGTAGCAGCAGCCAGCAGAATCATAGCACTGTTAATTGCCCAGCCAACGATCATCGAGAAAAGCGTATCGAACAACTCGTATTTCAATACTTTCTTGATAGACGCATCGTCTTTCTTATTATACTCGTGACTCTGTATTACTTCCGAATGCAGAAACAGATTATGAGGCATCACAACCGCTCCCAGCACACTCATAATAATCAGCATACTACCCTTCGGGAAAGCAGGCGTCACCCAACCCATCGTCGCAGCCGGCCAGTCTATTTCTACCAGAAACAATTCATAAATAAATGAAAGACCGATCACCGAGACAAAAGCAATAATGGAACGTTCTATCTTTTTATAGGAGTTGGTAAAGAGCATGATGGAGACAAAAAGTGTGGTCAGCACCGCCCCCCACATAATAGGCATATCAAACAGCATCTCCAATGCGATGGCTCCTCCCAGAATCTCAGCCAATGAAGTAGAAATAGACGCCAATACCGCCGTACCCAAAATAGGACGGGATACCCATTTAGGAGTATATTTCGTAGCGGCTTCCGAAAGGCAAAGCCCCGTAACAATCCCCAAGTGAGCAACATTATGCTGGAGGACAATCAACATGATAGTGGATAAGGTGACCACCCAAAGAAGTGAATAGCCGAACTCGGAACCTGCGGCAAAATTTGATGCCCAGTTGCCCGGATCAATAAATCCGACAGTTACCAAAAGTCCGGGACCAATATATTTAAAAACATCCAGTCCGCCCAGATAACGTTTATGATCTTTCCGTTTTAAGTCTTGAAAAATATTCTTCATCATTGCATAATAGTTTATTCAGCACAAATATACTTATAAATAACGACCGAAGGTCGATTTTGGTTCAAAATACCGACAAATAGGGAAAGGTACGGCACAATAAAAAACCTCCGGCAAAATGAATTGCCGGAGGCCAGTGTATATTTTATAAAGGGAGACTTCCGTTAATATCCCATTTCATGCAGTGCATGGCACAACTGATCGGGACAGGACGTCGGTCTGCCACTGCAACGTACTCCTTCAAGTTTCTTGATAACCTCTTCTACCTTCATTCCCTTTACCAGACGTGAAAGTCCTTGAAGATTTCCGTTACATCCTCCCCAAAAGGCAACTTCCTTCACAACTCCATCTTCTACATTCAGTTCGATGTTTGTGCTGCAAGTACCCTGGGTTCTATAAACATATTCCATAATCCGCTTACTCCTCGTTTCCGCCTTCTTCCGGCTTCATGTTTGTATAAACAGTCTGCACGTCATCAAATTCTTCAAGACGTTCTATCATCTTATCCAAAGTTTCGCGTTGTTCCGGAGTTACCTCTTTCAGATCGTTCGGGATATAAGTAAAATCACCGCCGACATCCTCGAAGCCACACTCTTCAAGATGTTTCTGAATAGCGGCATAGCTCTTAGGATCACCGTAGATAGTGATTGTTCCTTCTTCGTCATCCTGTTCGTACTCATCTTCTACGTCGTAATCAATCAGATCAAGGATCAGTTCTTCCATATCCATGCCGTCCTTTATCTTGAAAGTGAACATACATTTATGGTCGAAAAGGAAAGCCAATGATCCCATTGTTCCGAGGTTACCACCAAATTTATTGAATACAGAGCGTACATCGGCTACCGTACGAGTCGTATTATCAGTCAGCGTATCTACAAAGACAGCAATTCCGTGAGGACCGTATCCTTCGTAAGTCATGCTCTTGTAGTCGCTCTGGTCCTTACCCATTGCATTCTTAATCGCACGTTCGATATTGTCCTTCGGCATATTCTCACGCTTACAAGTAGCGATGACCGAACGCAGTGTCGGGTTATTTTCCGGTTCCGGACCACCCGCCTTCACGGCAATAGCGATCTGTTTACCCAGTCTTGTAAATGTTTTAGCCATGTGGCCCCATCTTTTCAGCTTTGCGGCTTTTCTATATTCAAATGCTCTTCCCATTGGTTTGTATTAATTTTGAATTGTGAATTTTAAATTTATCTCAATTTTGCATTCAGCTTATCTTCCAGATTCTTCACCAGTTTAGACATGATCTTATCGATCATCTTATCGTTCAGCGTCTGAGTTTCATCCTGAAGCAGGAAGCTGACCGCATACGATTTCTTACCTGCTTCGATGTTCTTACCTTCGTATACATCGAAGAGTTCCACTTCTTTCAGCAGTTTCTTTTCTGTATCGTAAGCGATTTTTTCGATTTCGGCAAACTGTACGTTCTTGTCGAGCAACAATGCCAAGTCACGCTTCACAGCAGGGAATTTGGAAATTTCCTTGTAGCTGATCTTCACTGAACGGATAGCCTTCATCAGTTCTTTCCAGTTCAAGTCGGCATAATACACCTCATTATCTATATCGAATGCTTTCAGCAGTTTCTTCGTCACAACACCGAAAGAGGCAAGACGCTTCCCCCCCTTGGTATGAACAGAAAGTGCGGTAGCGAAAATATCGTCAGTCAGATTGCCAACTACCAGGTTGTGCAAATCCAGTCCCAGGCGCTTCAATATATTCTCTACATAAGCCTTCAATTCGTATACCGAACTGTTTTCATCCGGGTGTGCCCATGAGTTGGCTACTTTCTTTCCAGTCACCCACAAACCCAAGTGATAGTCTTCCGAATAGGTAGCCAGTACTTTTTCTGGATTCTTCTTGTCCGCATCGAAGTAATAGCAATTACCGAATTCGAAGAATTTCAAATCGGCATTCTTGCGGTTTGCATTGTGAGCGATGCTTTCCAGTCCACCGAACAGCAATGTCTGACGCATACAGTTCAGATCGGCACTCAGTGGATTCAGCAGCATCACCAGATGGTTGGATGGATAGTTCTCCAGACCGTCGTAGTAAGCGGCACGAGTCAGAGAATTATTCAGTATTTCATTGAAGCCACAGCCAACCAACTGTTCTGCAACCAGATTCTGTAATTTGTTTGATTTATCATGCTCACCCTTGGTTGTCAGACTGGAGTTCAGCGTAGTCGGGATTTCTACATTATTATATCCGTAGATACGTAGAATATCTTCGATCACATCGCAATCACGCTGTACGTCTACACGATAAGGAGGAACGGCTAATGTCAGTCCGTCAACTGTCTCATTCATGATTTTCATTTCCAGGCTGGTAACAATGCTCTTGATCGTTTCCACGGGAATCACTTTACCAATCAGCGAATTTACTTTCTCATAAGAAAGTTCTACCATAAAGTCTTGTGGAGCTGCAACGCAAACATCCTTAATTTCGGATGAGATAGTGCCACCGGCCAGTTCTTTCACCATCAGAGCAGCCAGTTTCAGACAATAGATTACTCCGTTCGGATCGATGCCACGTTCGAAACGGAAAGAAGCATCCGTATTCAGACCGTGACGACGGGCAGTCTTACGCACCCATGTAGGATGGAAATAAGCGCTTTCGATAAATACATCTGTCGTAGCTTCCGTAGAACCGGAATCCAGTCCGCCGAATACACCGGCAATACACATCGCTTCTTCTTTGTTGCAGATCATCAGATCGCGTTCGTTCAACTTGCGTTCCACTTCATCCAATGTGACGAATGGAGTGCCTTCCGGCAATGTCTTGACAATTACTTCATTGCCTTTTATCTTTCCGGCATCGAAACAATGCAATGGCTGACCGAAAGCATGAACGATATAATTAGTAATATCCACTACATTATTAATAGGACGTACACCGATCAAGCGCAATTTATTCTGCAACCATTCGGGGCTTTCCTTCACAGTAACGCCTTTCACCGTAACGCCGGCATAGTGAGGACAGGCTTCGCTGTTTTCAACCACTACTTCGATATCCAAATCATGATTTTCCACCTTAAATCCATCTACAGATGGACGTTGCAAAGTAGCCTGCTTGCCATTCTGAATCAGGTAAGCATACAAGTCGCGGGCCACACCATAGTGTGAGCAAGCGTCTGCACGGTTAGGAGTAATATCTACTTCGAGTACGTAGTCACTCTTGATATTATAATAGTCTTTGGCGAGAGTACCCGGAACAGCTTCAGCCGGCAACACGATGATTCCTGCATGATCGGTACCAATACCGATTTCGTCTTCTGCACAAATCATCCCTGTAGATTCTACACCACGGATTTTTGACTTCTTGATAGTAAAGCATTCATCACCGTCATAAAGTTTGGTACCCAAAGTGGCAACCACTACTTTCTGTCCGGCAGCTACATTCGGAGCACCGCATACAATCTGTACAGGTTCGCCGTCTCCCAGATTGACGGTAGTGATATGCAAATGGTCGGAATTCGGATGTTCTTCGCAAGTCAGCACTTCACCGATTACGAGTCCTTCCAAACCACCCTTAATGGTTTGCACTTCTTCTACACCACCTGTTTCCAAGCCGATTGAGGTCAGCGCAGCAGCCGTTTCATCGGGGGTCAAATCAAAGTTGACATACTCTTTCAGCCAGTTATAAGAGATATTCATATAATTAAATTTTTATTGTTTCTCAAAAAGTTTCGCAAAGTTAATAAGATTTTTCGGTTGACATAGAACGATTTGAGAGAAAAATGTCAAGAGAAGCTAAACTAACAAAGACCTGACTGTATTATTCCCCAATAAATTCATGGTTGGTGACAAAGTGGCAAAAAATAAAGGGGTATTCTTTGTCATTTTTGCCACCTATCCCTATCAGAATACAACGCGGCTATACTCTATAAAAAATAATCGACCGCTCGATTGGAGTAAATCGAGCGGTTATTTTCATCTGACTAAGCGGTCATTTCTATTCAACCCAAACGAACGTTTTTTAGAAAGGTAACGGCCCTTCCGTTGCACCGAACGGATTATTTCCCTGCGGAACAAAGTCCGGTTCCGGCGGAGGCGGAGGCATAGCACCGGCATTCAGTTTAGACCCCAGCATGGCACCTGCAGGTTCACCCGGCATCGGTATAACCATATCATCTTCCGGATTTGAGAATCGTGTAAACTCACCTTTGAATCGGAGCAAGACTTCACCTACCGCACCATTACGATGCTTGGCTATCACAATTTCCGCCATACCGCGCAGGTCGTTACCACGATCATCCTGATAAATCTTATAATATTCCGGACGGTGAATAAAACACACCATATCGGCATCCTGCTCGATGGCTCCGGATTCACGAAGGTCACTCAACTGAGGGCGTTTACCGTCAATACCTTCACGACTCTCCACACCACGATTCAACTGCGACAAGGCTATAATGGGAATGTTCAACTCCTTCGCCAATCCTTTCAACGAACGGGATATCGTACTAACCTCTTCCTGACGGCTACCGAATGCCATACCACTCGCATTCATCAATTGAAGGTAGTCAATAATAATAATTCTCACCCCATGTTCACGCACCAGACGACGTGCTTTGGTCCGGAGTTCAAACACAGACAAAGACGGAGTATCATCCACATAAAGCGGAGCATCCAGCAGATCTTTCAGTTTGTAGTCCAACTGTTGCCACTCATAGCTTGCCAATTGTCCACTTTTGATCTTCTCACTCGGAATCTCACAAACATTGGTGATAAGACGGTTGACCAACTGGACGTTACTCATTTCAAGAGAGAACAACGCTACCGGATTCCGATAATCAACAGCAATATTCTTAGCCATAGAAAGTACGAAAGCTGTCTTACCCATGGCAGGACGGGCAGCGATTATAATAAGGTCGGAGTTCTGCCAACCGGAGGTCATCTTGTCCAGTTTCGTAAATCCACTTTCAAGACCACTCAGACCGTCCGTTCGTGCAGCCGCTTTCTGAATCAGCTTATACGCTTCGTCAATTACCGGATTAATCTGCGTATAGTCTTTCTTCATATTCTGCTGGGAAATCTCAAACAGCTTGCCTTCCGCCTCCTGCATCAAGTCGTCCACATCCAGTGTCTCATCAAAAGCCTTGCTTTGAATATTACTGGTAAACGTTATCAATTCGCGCGCCAACGATTTTTGTGCAATAATACGGGCGTGATATTCGATATGTGCGGAAGAAGCAACCTTACTGCTCAACTGAGTAATATAGAACGGTCCACCGACCTCTTCCAACTCACCTCTTTTGCTCAACTGCTCTTTGACCGTCAGAATGTCCACCGGCTTCTGATTAACGGCAAGATCAGTAATGGCAGCATAAATCAACTGATGACGATGCTCATAAAATGACTCCGGGCGAAGAATCTCACTCACCAGCGAATAAGCATCCTTCTCAATCATTAAAGCACCCAACACCGCCTCTTCCAGCTCCGGTGCCTGAGGTTGGATACGACCATAATCATTGACCGGTTGTACTTTAGTTGATTTTGTGTTACGGGAATTTCTTCTTTGTTCAGCCATCTGCTTATATACAATTTTATGATTTACAATTTATGATCCCCGGCTTTTATACATAGTAAAAGCCGAAAGGGATGACAAAGATAGAATATAATAATGAAGAAAAGATAAGGAAAAATGAAGATTTTAGTAACTTTGTCACCAATAGCATAAATTCGCAACCCATAATTTAAAATTCAAAAATAATAATTCAGAACGAATATGATCACTTTCCCAAACGCAAAAATAAACCTGGGACTCTCTATTACCGAGAAGCGTCCGGACGGATATCACAACCTCGAAACCGTATTCTACCCCGTCGCTCTCGAAGATGCGCTGGAAATCCGGACCAGCCCCGAAGCGGACAAAAAGTTCTCCCTGCATCAGTACGGAATGGAGATATCCGGTAATCCAGAAGACAATTTAGTGGTGAAAGCATATCTGCTATTAGATAAAGAGTTTCACCTCTGTCCTATCGAGATCCATCTGTACAAACACATTCCTTCCGGTGCCGGACTGGGAGGAGGCTCATCAGACGCGGCTTTCATGCTGAAATTACTCAACGAACACTTTCAGCTGAATTTATCCGAAGATCAGCTGGAAATATATGCCGCAACTTTGGGAGCAGACTGCGCTTTCTTTATCAAAAACGCCCCGACCTTTGCCGAAGGAATCGGCAACATATTCTCCCCCATTCCACTATCCTTAAAAGGATATAAGATTCTGATCATCAAACCGGATGTATTCGTATCAACGCGGGAAGCTTTCGCCAATATTCACCCTCATCATCCCGAATACTCGATCAAAGAAGCGATTAAACGCCCGGTAAATGAATGGAAAGAGATATTAATCAATGATTTTGAAGACAGCGTATTCCCCCAGCATCCGGTGATCGGAGAAATTAAAGCCGAGCTATACAGGCAAGGGGCTGTTTATGCCTCTATGAGCGGTTCCGGTTCTTCCGTATACGGATTGTTCGAGCCGGAAGGAACTTTACCTGAAACCGATTGGGGAACTAACGTATTCTGTTTTAAAGGCAGGCTATAAAAGAGTAACAAAAAACGGTACCACGACTCCCGTCGTAGTACCGTCACAACACAAACACAAAATAAAACACGACAAAACTACTATGCAATCATACCTGTCTATGCCGGAGAGGCATAAGTACCATTTACTCATATTCACATACTCACAAACAGATCAAGCTGATTAGCATCTAATAAACAAATCGCATGAACGATTTGTTTAAACTTTTATGTTAATTAAAACAAATATCTTTTTACTGAATGCCTCTTTCACGGAGTTTCAGCTGCCAATTCCATGCAGAGCGTAAAGTATCTTCTAATGTTTCTACCGCTTTCCAACCCAGTTCCTGGTTTGCATAATCGGGATTAGCCCATACCTTTTCAATATCACCTGCGCGACGGCCTACAATCTGATAATTCAATTTAACGCCGGTAGCTTTTTCAAAGCCATTAATCAGTTCCAATACTGAAACGCCGCGTCCTGTACCGATATTGAATACTTCTACTTTTTCTTTCTGTTTTTGCTCCAAAATACGGCGGATTGCAATCACGTGTGCTTTAGCCAAGTCAACAACGTTGATAAAGTCACGGATACAAGAACCGTCAGGAGTATCATAATCGTCACCGAATACACTTAGTTTTTCACGGATACCCATCGCTGTCTGAGTCAGATAAGGAATCAGGTTTTGAGGAACACCGTTCGGAAGTTCACCCAACAATGCTGTAGGATGTGCGCCAATCGGATTGAAATAACGCAGCAAAATAGCATTGATCGGGGCACCGGAAGCTACTGTATCACGGATAATTTCTTCATTAATCTGTTTTGTATTTCCATAAGGAGATTCCGCTTTCTTGATCGGAGCCTTTTCCGTTACAGGCAACTCATCCGGTTGACCATATACTGTACAGGAAGAAGAGAACACTATGCCTTCTACTCCATGTTTAGGCATTAACTCCAGAAGGTTGATTAAAGAAACCAGGTTGTTACGATAATAAAGCAACGGCTTCTCTACCGACTCTCCTACTGCTTTGCTTGCTGCGAAATGAATAATCGCTTTAATTCCTTTATATTTGGCAAATACGGCATCAAGGCCAGCAAAATCAAGACAATCCAGTTTCTCAAAAGCTGGGCGGATACCGGATACTTTCTCTATATTGTCAACAACGTCAGCACTCGAATTTGATAAATTATCGATAATGATTACTTCGTATCCACTGTTTTGTAGTTCTACAACGGTATGAGACCCAATATAGCCTGTTCCTCCCGTTACTAAAATTCTTTCTTTCATATAATTTTAAAATATGGTTAGTTTTTCGGTTTTCAGTTTGTTTGAGGTACAAATGTATGGAAATAAAATGGAAATGCAATAAACTATCGCAATTTTATTCACAGGAAGATACTTACGGGACGATTTGAGGGCGTTTTGGTATGATAAAAAACATATTCGGTATGAACAGATATAAAGAAAAAGGCCGGAAACAAACTGCCTGTATGTTGCCATACGACAGAGTTTCCAGCCTCTTTATCTAATTATCAACTTAATCTTTTACACGACGCCAGAGAAGCCCATGAATGCCATTGCCAGCAAACCTGCGGTAATCAAAGCAATCGGAGTCCCCTGCATTCCTTTCGGAATCTTCACCAGGGTCATCTGCTCACGCAATCCGGCAAACAATACCAGTGCCAGACCAAAGCCAAGAGCAGTAGAGAATGCGTATACAACACCTGTCAGCAGATCAAAGTCTTTCTGGATTACCAGGATTGCCACACCGAGAATACAGCAGTTCGTTGTAATCAACGGCAGGAACACCCCCAGTGCCTGATACAAAGAAGGAGAAACTTTCTTCAGAATAATTTCTACCATCTGCACCAGTCCGGCAATAACCAGAATAAAAGTGATTGTCTGTAAGTACCCCAATCCGAAAGCGTCCAACACAAACTTCTGAATCAGGAATGTGACGATGGTAGCGATAGTCAGCACGAAAGCAACTGCCGCACTCATACCCATCGCTGTTTCCACCTTCTTGGAAACACCCAGGAACGGACAGATTCCCAGGAACTGCGACAACACAATGTTGTTTACAAAGATTGCCGAGATAAATATCAATATATATTCCATATTCTTTTCTTATTTAATAGAGTTAGGCTTTCTTCAGACTATTAATAATGGCAATCAGATAACCTAAAGCGATAAAGGCACCCGGAGCCAGAACAAAGATCAGCATTCCGTATTCTTCCGGCAGAATGGTCAGATTAAATATCTTACCTGTTCCGAGGAATTCACGTACGGCACCCAACAGAGTCAGGGCAATGGTAAAACCAAATCCCATACCGATACCATCAAACATAGAAGCCAGCGGATTGTTCTTCGCTGCGAAAGCTTCCGCACGTCCCAATACGATACAATTTACTACGATCAGCGGAATGAAAAGACCGAGGGTAGCATACAGATCGGGCACGTATGCTTGCATTATCATCTGCAACAGTGTCACGAATGACGCGATCACCACGATAAATGAAGGGATGCGTACCATATCCGGAATCAGATTCTTGATAGATGAAATTACCACGTTCGAGCAAATCAGGACGAACATAGTGGCCAGTCCCATACCCATACCGTTGATTGCCGATGATGTCGTACCCAGTGTAGGACACATACCGAGCAGGAGCACAAAAATAGGATTCTCTTTGATAATCCCGTTCATCATTACTTTAAAATTATTCATAACTGTCTCCTCCTTTCTTAGTTATTAGTGTCATTAGCAGCTGCTTCACCTTCCGGTGCAGCAGCCGGTTCATTTTTCTGGGAAGCTCCGGAATTCGTATCCACCTCACCGCCTTTATATGCCTGATAAGCAGCATTCACCGCATTCAGGAAAGCACGTGAAGTGATAGTAGAAGCCGTGATAGCATCTACCTGTCCATTCATGTCTTTGGTCACAGCCAATGGAGTCTCTCCCGGATTCATGCCCAAAATAGACTTTGCACTTTCTTCGTGAGATACCGGTTTTTCGTTCTTTGCAGGATCATAAGCTCCAAACCATTTGTCCGCTTTCGAACCCAATCCCGGAGTTTCAGCGTGCGCCAATAAAGAGTAGTTATAAATCTTGCCTTCAGCATCAAAGCCCACCAGCACTTTCAGTTCACCGCCAAATCCCATTGACTTGGCTTCAACGGCAGAACCTACCCACTTTTCGCCATTCTTGGCCGGATAGATAATGAAATCCACGATTTTCTTTCCGTCTTTCTCGCTGAAAACAGTATCGCTTTCGGCTACCGGATTATTGGTATATTCAGGAAGCACCTTTTTCAAGGCCTCGTTCAGCGTCTTTGCATTCGCTTCGGCAATAGGGCCTTTCGTCAGTTCGTTCACATAAGCCAGCAACGCTACGGAAACGGCTGTAACGCCCGTAAGTACCAGCAACATATTCTTTAAAGATGATTGTAACTTTTTCATTTCTTCTTCGCTACCTCCCCAAAGCGTTTAGGTTTACAATAGGTGTTAATCAGCGGAGTGAACGCATTCATAATCAGGATGGCGAATGACATACCTTCGGGATATGCACCGAACAGACGGATAACCACCGTCAGCAGACCGATACAAACACCGTAAATCAGCATACCTTTCTTGCTCATCGGAGAAGTCACATAGTCGGTTGCCATAAAGACAGCTCCCAGCATCAGACCTCCGGAGAGTAGTTGCAATACCGGAGAAACATACTTTTCGGGATCCACCATGTGCATAATGCCTGCAAATACAAATACAGTCACAATGATAGAAACCGGAATATGCCAGGTGATGATCTTTTTCCAGAGCATGTATACCAGTCCGAGCAACAGTGCCAGCGCACTTACTTCACCGATACATCCGCCGTTCTGTCCGATAAACAGAGTCAGCGCATCAGGTATCTGGCTCAAAGCACTTGCATCGCCGTGAATAGCCTGTTTCATCAATGCCAGCGGAGTAGCACCGGTGGTAGCATCCATATAAGATGTCAGCTGACCTACTACCGGCCATGTTGTCATCTGCACCGGGAAAGAAAGCAACAGGAATACACGTCCCGCCAATGCCGGGTTGAATGGGTTGCAGCCCAGACCACCGAAAGACATCTTGCCTACACCGATTGCGAACAGTGCACCCAGAATGATAATCCAGATAGGCAGATTGGAAGGTAGATTGAATGCCAGCAATACACCTGTAATGACAGCAGAACCGTCACAAATGGTTGTAACAGGTTTCTTCATTAAGAATTTAACGATCGCCCATTCGAAGAATAAACAGGCTGCTACCGAAGTAGCCGTGACAATCAGAGCCCCCAGGCCGAAGAAATAAAGCGACACCAGAAAAGCCGGAATCAGTGCGATCAGCACGCCATACATATTTTTCTGTACGCTGTCTCCGCCATGCACGTGGGGTGATAGTGATACGATTAATTTATTTTCCATACTTCGTTATTTTTTAGCTTGACGTGCACGAATCATAGCTCCTACTTTACCCTTACCCAAGCGGCAGTAATCAAGCAGCGGACGGTTGGCAGGACAAGTGAACTGACAGGAACCGCACTCGATACAATCCATGATTCTTTCTTTTTCCATTGTTTCAAAATCTCCGTTTTCGGACAAAGCTCCGAGCAAGTACGGCTCCAGTCCCATCGGACAAGCGCTCACACACTTTGCGCAACGGATACAGGTTTGTGCTTCACCACGTTTGGCTTCCTTCTGATTCATAATCAAGATGCCGGAACTGCCTTTTGCGGTAGGAACTTCGATATTCACCAGAGCCTTACCCATCATCGGACCGCCACCGATCACTTTTCCCGTATCCTCCGGCAGACCGCCACAAGCATCAATCAGCTGTTTCATCGGTGTACCGATACGAGCCAGGAAGTTGGAAGGTTTGGCCACAGACTTACCAGTTACGGTAATCACACGCTCAAACAACGGTTTATTTTTCTGAACAGCTTCATAAACAGCAAATGCCGTACCCACATTCTGCACAACTGCCCCAGTAGAGATAGGCAGCGCACCACTTGCCACCTGGCGTTTGGTAATCGCATCAATCAACTGTTTCTCACCACCCTGAGGATATTTCACTTTCAAAGGAACAACTTCGATGCCTGCATAACTGGAAGCAACTTTCGTCATCAGTTCAATAGCATCCGGCTTGTTATTCTCAATTCCGATAAATGCCTTATTTACCTTCACGGCTTTCATCAGAATGGAGACACCTACCATGACTTCTTCCGCGTGTTCCAGCATCAGCTGATGGTCGGCAGTCAGATACGGTTCACATTCCACCGCATTGATAATCACACATTCTGCCTTGAACGAAGGAGGCGGACAAAGTTTCACCTGTGTAGGGAAACAAGCACCACCCAAACCTACGATACCGGCATCGGCAATCTTCTTCACGATTTCTTCGGACGAAAGCTCACATTCTTTGACCAGTGTCTTGCTACGGTCAATGGTTTCTTCCCATTCGTCGCCTTCTACATCAATAAAAATAGCAGGTTTTGCATAACCGCTCGCATCGACTACTGTATCAATCTTCGCCACTTTTCCACTGACAGAAGAGTGAATTGCTGCCGAAACGAAGCCGGCAGGTTCGGCAATCTTCGTGCCTACCTTCACCATATCACCTTTTGCAACTATCGGTTTGGCAGGTGCGCCAATGTGCTGCCCCAACAGAATAACTGCCTTTGCAGGAACTTCCGCTGTGATGATAGGTTGATGTGCCGACAATTTATTTTCGTGTGGATGAACTCCACCAATTGAAAATGTCTTTAACATACAATTCTGTATTTTATTCTGTTATTATTCTGTTACCTTCGGAGCTTCTGCAGCAACTGTTTTCGGTGCTTCTTCCGCCTTCGGTTTACGTGGAGGGAAGTTCAGCTCGATAATCGTGTTCTGCGGACAAACTTCCACGCACTTACGACATGATTTACACTTGTTCGGATCGATGTAAGCCAGGTTGTTCTCCAGCGTAATGGCTTCGAACGGACAAGTCTTGACACACTTACCACAGCCGATACAGCTCACTGTACAAGCCTTACGTGCTACGGCTCCCTTGTCTTTGTTCACACAAGAGATGTACACACGGCGTGATTTCTTGCCTTGCGGACGAATCTCGATGATCGCCTTCGGACAAGCCTTCACACAAGCGCCACAAGCTGTACATTTGGCTTCATCCACTTCCGGAAGTCCCGTTTCAGGATTCATGTGGATAGCGTCAAACTGGCAGGCAGCCACACAGTCGCCACATCCGAGGCATCCGTAGCTACAACCTGTTTCTCCACCATACAATGAAGCGGCAATAGCGCAACTCTTCGCACCGTCGTATTGATTAATACGCGGACGGTTGGCACAGCTTCCGTTACATCTCACTACTGCTACCATCGGTTCAGCTTCAGTAGCTGCCAGTCCGAGAATATCAGCAATTTGTGCCATGACAGGCTGACCGCCTACAGGGCAGAATTTACCATCCAGCGAACCGGCTTTGACGCAAGCATCGGCAAATCCGCTACAACCAGGATAGCCACATCCACCACAGTTTGCCTGGGGCAACACTTCCCCTACCTGGGCAATCCGCGGGTCTTCATACACGGCAAATTTCTTGGAAGCTACATAAAGAATAGCGGCCAGCACGAGCGCTATAGCTCCCAATGAAATCACTGCAATCAGAATCAAATTCATAATGTTTTAGTTATTTATTGGTTTTATAGTAAATGAAAAATGTTGTTTCATTCGCGTTTTATTGAGCCACAATACGAAATAATAAGGAATAAGAACTGCCAGAGAAAGAAGAGCCGCATACAGTTCATTCCCTATCAACGCCATCCATGCGAACAGGGAAACAATCAGAAGTACAAAAGGAATTATGAATGCAAGGGTTACAGCCATCATGCCCATCGACGTTTCGCCGATCACCATCACCCGCTCTCCTACCTGATAGGAAGCAGCTGTAACATCCGTTATATCTATGATTTTGTCTTTACTATCCGCCGAAGAACAGTGGCCTTTTGCGCTACAAGCCGCACAAGCCGACGTCTGAACGATTCTCACCGACAGATGAGAACCCTGTATGTTTTCCACAATACCTAGATGCTTTATAGTATTATTCGTCATTTTGCAAACTCAACATTACAAATCGCGGCAAATTTAATCATTATTTGTGAACTACGAAGCATTCCCTCATTTTTTTCTACATAATAAAATGTTATTTTTTGTGTTTTCGTTATCGCACACGAAAAAGTAACGCCAACTATTTGATATTTTAGCATACAACAAAGCAGGCGGGAAGAACTTTCCCGCCTGCCTGTCTTATCTAACCAATTACTTTATTTACTGAATGCTGCTTACAATGATGCAGCCTGTACTCCCAGTACTCCGGCAATCGCACCGGCTACAGCAATGATTACTTTCAAAACTACACTCCAAGTTTTCTTCATAGATTTTTCCTCCTTTCTTTTTTAAGCTTTTCAGATTATACAGTCGGATCCGGAGCTTCCTCGTCTCCTCCTCCTTCATTTCCACCACCGCCATTTTCACCATCATCCGGATCATTCGGAGTCACAGAGGCGTTCAACTTCTTCAGGTATTCATCCAGACTGATCAAATCCAGTTTTTCATCTGCACGGGTAGCCGTCTTCGTGATACGCAGTTCCTTATTCGCCTGAAAGAAGATGCGTACGCTATCCACACTTTTAGCATTGACATCTTTCGCTGCATCCGCCCCTTTCGAGCAGGCAGTCAGCATAAATACACCCAAGCCTTCGATATTCACAGACTTACCTTCCAGAAGTTGCTCTTTCATTTTCTCCACAAAATTCTGAATCACACTCTTGATATCACCGATGGATAAAGAAGAATAGCCCTGCATTTTCTGCGCAATATATTTCAGATTGACAGACTGACCTAAAGTGATCAGATGCGGATAATATTTCTTGGGAGAATTGGGAACACGCGGGTCAGATGGTCGCGTAACAACCTTGTAAATTACACTCATAATACGTTTTTTTAAAGATTCAAATTCAAGTTATTTTATTCACGTTTTGTTGATCAACAATGCAAAGGTGAGGCTTTTATTTCAGATAACAAAAAGAAAAGCCCCTTGCGGGGCTCTTTTTCTGAGAAAAGTTATAATTCATAGATATTCAGATATTTATCTTTTTGTATCTTGGCCATATCCATAGCCGTAGCCATAACGTTTACCATAACCGTAGTGTTTGCCATACTTACCGTAGCCGTAGTAATAACCGTATTTTCGCTTCTTCAGGTCTACGCCGTTGATGACGGTACAAAGATTAGGTAGCTTCTTCTCAAAAGACAGTTCATTGATCAATGTATATTCTGCCTTATGAGTGTAGTCAGCACGGCACACGTAAACTGACAAGTCTGCTATACGGCCGATTAATAAGGTATCCGTCACCATGCCGATAGGAGCAGTATCAAGGATGACATAATCAAAGTTCTTCTTCAAGATTTCTATCGCTCTGTCCAAGCCGTTACGAGCCAACAGTTCTGTCGGATTAGGAGGAACAGTACCACCCGGAAGAATAAACAGATTCTTATTCACATCAGAAGGTTGAACAAGTTCCATCAGGTCCGTTTCAGGATTGGAAAGATATTGAGTAATACCTTTCTCCTTATTAGAGAGTTGGAATACTTTATTCAGTCCCGGCTTACGAATATCGAGCCCGACAATCACCACCTTCTTTCCCAAAAGAGAAAGACTGATAGCCAAATTCGACGATACGAATGATTTTCCTTCACCACTGACAGTTGAGGTCACAAGGATCACCTTCTGATCATTATCGAGCATAAACTGAAGATTGGTCCGGATATTACGGAAGGTTTCACTCATCAGATTGTTCTTATTCTCAAAGACAGCGATAGAACCATTTTTATCATTCTTCTCATCCGTCAATGGAATATCACCAACAACAGGCACACTTGTCAGTTTCTCCACATCGGCACGTCCTTCAATCTTGAATTTTGTCAGTTCAATCAAGTAGATGATACCAACCGGAATTCCAACACCAAGTACCAATGCGATCAAATAGATCATAGGACGTTTGGGAGATACCGGAATATCGTCAGCTATCGCTTCATCAATGATCTTCGCATTATTCGCAGTAGCAGCAAGCGCAATAGCATTCTCTTCACGTTTCTGTAACAACATCAGATACAATCCTGCTTTGATTTCTTGCTGACGAGCGATGCTTACATAAGCACGTTCCTGACCCGGAGCGTTGCTGATACGACGGGAATAGCGACTTGCCTCACGGTCAAGGCTCTCTTTGGTGATCATCAGTCCCTGCAAGGTTCCTTCAAGGGTAGCCTGCACATTGGCTTTCATAGCACGGATACTCGTATCCAAATTCACAATCGTAGGGTTATTCTCTGTTGATGTACGCAACAGGCGTTTACGTTCAATAAGCATCTCGTTATAACGTTCAATCGCTCCGATCAAGGCAGCATCCTGCAAACCTACATTACTTGGTAATACTTCATATTCATTACCTCTCAAGTATTTACGCAAGTCATTTACCAAGCTGATTTGAGTACGGTTCTCCACACTCTTCTTTTCATACTCAGCATTACCGGCCAAGGCGATCTGAGCTTCACTCGTCAAGTCCGTGATACCGGCATCACGCTTGAAGGACTCCAGATTAGCTTCCGTACTACCTAATTCTTTTGAGATAATGCCAATACGTTCATCGATAAATTCCGCCGTCTTCTGAGCGATTTCGTTTTTATCATTGTTCGTATTGCGATTATACATTTCAAGTAACTGGTTGATAAAGTCCTGTCCACGCTGCAGACTGGAGTTCTTCAATGAAATTACAGCGACAGAAGTCGTTTTAGAAGTAGGAGCAATAGACAGCCTGTTACAATAGTCTCTTGCCACTCTCATCGGTTTATTTATTGTTGCAGTTATATGACGTATATCCTTCTCTATCCGAGGAACTTTAGTTCCATCCTGCAAAGTTACCGAATCAACAGCCTGAAAGAAGGCCAGCGTGCCTTCATCAGTCGGGAAGATAGCAGGCAACTTCTCAAAATGCTTCTGATAACCCTTCTCACCCACAGTCACATTCACATCCATACTACCTTCAGGCTGTAAGGTCATCTCGACTACCATCGAAGTTTTCAGTTTTTCAGCCTCTTGAGGAGTTAGACTCACCTGCACCGGAGATGTCTTATATAAACCTTTAGCAGGAAACTCATCCTCATCTTTATAAGTTATATACAGTCCCAACTGATTCACAACCTCTTTTACAAGTGTTTTCGAACGCAGAACTTCCAACTCGTTATCAATGTTTTTAGAAGAAGTCATCAGACCGCTTAACCCCATATCCTCCAGTTCCGATGAGAATCCTGCACCTCCGCCCTTCTTCTCATCTTTTATCAGAACAGTGGCGGAAATATTATAGATCGGGGTAGCCAAGTGCAGATAAAACCACGCACCAACAAAACATAGCAACACAGCACCTACAAACCAGGGCCAGTGAATAATATATTTAAAAAGCAACGCCCGGAAATCGATCTGATCCTCAGCTATTTCACGTTCCTTCACGTTTTGATTTTCTTCTTTCATGCCTCTTTCTTTTTATTTCAAGATATTAAACAACAAACTGGCAATAGAAACAAGGATCGAAGTAGCAGAGAACCACAAGCTTGTACTAGTACCGATATCCGAATTTCGAGCTTTCGCCTTATTCGGAGTTACATAAATAATATCATTCTGCTGCAGATAATAATAAGGAGAAAGGATAATCTCCGCCTTATTCAGATCCAAAGGAATAATCTCCTGCTTACCATTGGCATTCTCTCGTATCAGCTTAACATCATCACGCAGACCATACACAGTCATATCTCCTGCCATAGCCAGAGCTTCCAAAACATTCACTTTTTCATTGGAAATCGTAAATGTACCGGGACGGGCAACTTCGCCAATCACAGAGATCTTATAATTCACCATACGCACCGTCACAATAGGCGTTTCCGTAATATAAGGTTTCAGTTTTTGTACGATCATTTGTTCAGTCTCTTTCTTTGTCAATCCACCCACGTGAAGTTCACCCAACACAGGAAAATTGATATTACCTTCATTATCCACCAAGTATTGCTGCAGGATAGGTTGAGTAGTAGTGGCACCTAAAATGGCATTACTCTGCGTGGCCACTGTCAAGTTGAAGGGAGCCGCTAATTCAGGACTCGTACATGACACCACAATCGTCAGTAGGTCTTTGGGCATAATCTTCGCATCATACAACTGAGCGTCCTGAATACTGTACAATACAACTTCTGCATCCTGCAGGTAAGGTACTTTTTTGTAAGACTGGCAGGCTGTAAATAAAAACGCCGCCAATACGCAATAGACTAATTGTTTCATTATTTTCATATATTTTCTTTATAGGTGGGGCTATAATTCTTCACAAGATCGGGTATCCCCATTTCACCCGATCAATACAATACTACTGATTTGCATTCTCGAATAATAGTGATCTTTCTCAAAAGTATACGCTCTTAACTCATCACAGAGGGTGATAAAGTTTAGCTTATTCTTTCCAAACATTAACTCACCATTACCGTTCTTCATAATCTGCCATCCGGCAGCTGAGAAGCTTACTTTTTATCCTCCTTCTGAACTATTATACCCTCCAGCCTCTTTGCAACATCCCCAAAGACCATGGGATTGTTATAGCCTAGGTCTGAGATAGTATTATCAAAGGCATTGAGTGTATAGTAAACCTATTTAAAAGTGTTCTTCCGAAGATGAGACTGCCGATATTTTCTTACAAGTGACTATGGTAACTTATTTCTATTCGAAGAATAAATACTTTACATAAACCTCTACAATTAAAGATTCATAATTTCGAGCATATGTTTGTTGATGATGCTGATCTCATACTTGTTCTTGCAAAGTTCAAGACTGGCAGCCCCCATATTAGCAACATCCTCCGGATGTTCGATAAAATAGGTCATCTTCTCTGCTAAAGCCTGAGGATCGTGTATAGGTACGAAAAATCCGTTTACACCATCAGTAACGGTTTCCTTACATCCTGGAGTGAATGTAGTGATGATAGCACGAGCTGAAGCCAGTGCCTCCAAAATCACACGTGGAGTACCCTCACGATAAGCAGTCGGGAGTACAAAAACTGAGGTCATTGCATAATACTGAGCGATGTTGTCTGTCTCAGGGAAGAGTTCTACAGTACCGTCATTCACGTATGGCATCAAGTCTTCAGCAGTAATAGCATCTAAAAGATTCTTCTCTAGTTTACCAAGCATCATGAAACGAGTTTCAGGATGTTTCGCCTTTATAATCTTTGCTGCCTTTACGAAATCCATACCGCCCTTGGCATTCACCAATCGGCCAAGGAAAAAGAACGAAGGAGTTTCAGGATAAGCGGAAGGAGAATATTTGTTCATATTCACACCCGATCCGTCCACTACATGACACTTCTCCTTCTTTACCAACCTGTGCTCTTCAAACTCATTCAAGTCGTCAATATTCTGAAAGATTACTTTCTGAGAAGTACCGAGGCCTATTCTATAAAGTACAAAAGAGATACGCTTGATAATCTGCGCCTTCATGCTCTTATTGGCAAAGAGATAACCAGCACCTGTAACCATAGCAGTTCTGTTCTTCACTCCAGCCAACCAACCAGCAAGAGACCCGTAGATCACCGGCTTGATGGTGTAGCCCATGATGGCATCAGCCCGCTCCTGCTTCATGATCTTGTAAAGTTTCAAGCAGTATACAAGATCTGCAAACGGATTCAAACCGTTCTTGTTAACAGGTACCTCAATAAACTTAACACCCAATGCCTCAATTTTATCTACTCCTTCCTTGTCAGGGCCAGTAACTACCACATCATACCCCTGCGCCTGAATATCTTTTATCAAGTCACCACGGAAATTGTAGGCCGATCTATTCTTCGGCGATACCAGTATAAACTTCTTCATTCTTTCTTGCTTATAAAGTTCTTCAAATTAGTGTGCATCACATTAAACATCCTCCCGTTGTTGCCATCACTCACAAACGAGTTATGCGGACTTACAGCCACATTCTCCAATTTCCATAATGAAGAACCCTCTGCCAGAGGTTCGGCCTCGAACACATCCAATGCAACAAACAGGTCTTTACGTTCAGTCAGCACCTCACACATTGCCTGCTCATCTATCAGACCACCACGAGCAATGTTCACCAAAACAGCATTCTCTTTCATCACTAGCAACACCTCGCGACTAATCAGTCCTTGGGTAGAAGACAGCAATGGAGCAGTCACTACCACAATGTCAAACTCCCCTACACGCCCTCGAAACGTTTCGGTCAAAGCCATGTGATCAAAACCAGCAGTCTGGTTAGTATGAATATCAAAACCCGTAGTCTCAGCTCCGAAAGCTTGAAAGCGCTTCGCCGTTTCCTGCCCCACGTTTCCAGCTCCCACTATAGCCACCTTGATTCCCTCTATCTCACGCAGGTCTCTACGCTTTGTCCACCGACCTGCCTCCTGCTCCTGACGAAAGAACCATCCTTTCTTGTAGTGCTCCAGTACACGGAACATTGCCCATTCTGCCATCGGAGTACTATACACACCACGAGCATTGTAAAGCTCCATTCCGCGAGCCTTAATCTTATCTACTGGCACACGATCAAAGCCGGCACTTGTCAACTGAACAAATTTCAATCGGCTGAACTCATCAATATCATGACTCTGAAAAAGGCCATTACATACCATGGCATCCACCTCCGAAGCCGGCAAAGGCAACTCCTCCTTCTCCTGCTGCATGAAGTATATAGTGTACCCCAAGGAGCACAATGTCTCCATCTGTTCTTCAGAATACTTAAAACATCCTGTTAGTAATAGGTTCATATCTTAATTCATTTAATTATCTACTATGAGAACCACTTTAGTGCAATCGACGAACAAGGAGCATGTAAATAATAGTCATCATTCACAAAGGAATATACACTCTGACGAAACAGTTTAAAAAGCATTTACTGAAGTTTCTTTTTGTGCTCACAAGGCAAAAACCAACAATAATAAAGAACAAGACAGCCCCTATTTGCAATCAGGTCTCTAGAATAAACTCCTATATAATATATGTCTATAATGCCCATTACCGCAAAAGCATAAATTAATACGATAAACAAGAAAAACTTCTTAGCTATTACTAACTATTTTTTCTATTGCCTCACAGACTGCCTCATGATTATTCTTGAAATCTTCCTCTAAGAGTGAAGACATTTCGCTTTCCAAGCTGCGGATTGCTGCAATACCATTAGTGAAAATTGTACGTACTTCTTCCAAATCCATAATTTTATCCGTATTACAGAACGCGCGACTCACAATCACCATCTTACTACCCAAACGATAATGCTCCTTCAAGATCATACGTCCAGGAACAACACCACCATCCAATGATGCCAATCCACCGAAGCCGAATTGGATACCCTTTGTTTTGATGATACTTGCCCATTTGTCCACAGAACTATCAGCAAGCAACTGGAACATAAATTTCATCTTCAGAGCCAAATGCATATCGTTCAGTCCAAGATGAATCATGTCAATTCCAGGAATCTCTACAATCTGTTCAAGCAAAGCAGCCGCCTCAGGCGTCTCTACCAACAGGCAGGTCTTAGCTCTACCGCTCACACAGTCAATGAATTTCTCCACCTCTTCAATAGTTTTGAAGAAAGGCAACATGAGGATATCAGCACCCGCTTTGATAACGGCTTCTATCTCATCCTTGCTAGAAGGGTACTCAGCAAGCGACTTATGAATAGGATTCACGCGCACCAGCACCTTCGCCTTTCGAACAGCAGCCTTGATATTAGCCACATCCTTTACGGAATGATGGTTCTGTACGGTGTCTAGTCCACCTTGTCGACAGTCCTTACCAATAAATTCCATATCCACAAAGATCCAGTCCACCCCTGCCTCTTCGGCAATTCGCGCAATCTCCGGACGCTTTGTGATATACATTAAGTTAAGCATTCTTATTCTCTTCCTTTAATTTCACACCAGTCTCTTCCACATTCTCATTGTTAGCGTTGGTTACAACTTTAGTAATAGTCATGAAAAAAATCTTCAGATCCAGCCCAAGACTCATGTGTTGAGCATACCACACATTCAGCTCAATACGCTCTGGCCAAGGTACTTCTTTACGACCATTCACCTGTGCCCAACCAGTCACACCAGGGAGTACGTCAAACATGTGCTTCTGGTGCTCGTTATACTGCTCATATGGCCAAGGGTGATAAGTTAATGCAGGACGAGGACCGATGAGTGCCATATCGCCCTTGAGGATATTCACCAGCTGAGGTAACTCATCGATAGAGGTAGCACGAATAATCTTACCTACACGAGTAATACGGTTATCACCCTTGTAAGAATACACACCTGTTCCTTGTTTTTCAGCGCCTACACACATTGAGCGAAACTTCCTGATTTTGAATGGCACACCATCCTTACCCAAGCGTTCCTGCTTGAAAATAACTGGACCTTTAGAATCCAACTTAATAATAATTGCAACAATAATCAGTGGCACAAAGAGGATAATCAAAGCCACTAAAGCGATCATAAAATCGCAAGTTCTTTTGAAGTACTTATACATAATGTTTTTTTTATTCACTTCGAAGCAGACAAATTGAACAGTATAATTCAATATTCAATACCTTGCAATTGTGACATTTAATACCGGTTCAATACTATAATCAATTATTGTAAAAGGCGATGAATAAAAATCTAAATACCAGGAATTTTCGCAATTGTAACATACTTTTCAAATTACAATCAGTCAATATTTCAAAAATTGAAGGCGAATTATCTATACTACCATTATTTACAACGATTATTTCAATATCATCCAGTGTTTAGTTATTTAAACTCTCTACACATCTACGTAAATACCTGCTGGTATTTATATACAAGAACTATGATAATTTTATTGAATAAAAACCATCTATGAATTGGATCATCATTTCTTCCTTAAGGCTAGAATTTTTCGCATACCCCAAGTTAATATTATAAACACATCAACCCATTGGTATTTGGCTGCAATAAAAAAGATTCTCCAATGTAGAGCACATTGATGATATTTAAAATATCTGTATGATTCTTTTAATGCAGGATTTCTCAGAAATGTCGCACATTCATTACGTATCTCTCTGTATGTATGCAATTTTAGAGCATTACCACCTAACGGTATTACACTACAGCACATGCGGCTGTAAAAAGCCTGTAAGCATGCTGCATCAAACGTCGCTACATAGTTTTCCTTCATGTATTCATACCACCATAGCCACTTAGATAAAAGATTGACTCTATATGGTTTTGTGACAGATTGTACAGTATTCCTCCGGTAGTGATATAATGGCCTGTTCAGGAAATATCCGCTCTTTGCAACACTTGTATACGCAAAATTAAATTGAAGACATTCTGATGGAAGCTTGTTTAAATCTATATATCGTATATTACTATTTTTAATTATATCCAGCCTGTATAATCTCGCCCATATAGGAGTATGACGATCCAACAAGGAAGGTTTCTTAAGCCAACGACCTATTAAACCAAGCGTATGTACTCTAATCTCCTCAAAATATTCCCCATTAAACATCATATCTGTATTATACATATGACGTGACGATGAACCTATAGTAGATTCATTAAAATGGGCACATATAACCATATCAACGTTATTTTCACAAGCAGATTGATATAAATTCTCACACATATCATTCTCAAGCCAATCGTCACTATCAACAAAAATCACAAACTCGCTATCTGCTTTATCAATCCCAAAGTTTCTTGATGCAGAAACCCCCTGATTCTGATTATGAAACACCTTGAATCTCTCATCACTTACAGCATATTCATCACAAATAGCAGGAGAAGAATCAGTACTTCCGTCATCCACTACAATTACCTCAATATCTTTTAATGTCTGGTTCTTAATGGAATTTAAACATTCACGAAGATATAAACTGGTGTTATACACCGGCACGATAATACTTACCTTTTTCATTTTCTTTCGATCAGTTGTTTAAGGTCATGATGCAAGTTCTCTCTCACCACTGAGATTAGGAAATATTTCTTAGCATACTCGTTAGTCTGGTGAGCCATATTAAGAAGATTATCTTTGGTCGAAATAATCTCAGACAAAAAATTCTGTATATCCACTTCCTCGGTTATTACAAAAGCTCCAGGAATCATCTTTGCCTCCTCTACAGATGCAATGTTTCGAGGCCCCACCACAAGAAGGGATGAACCTGACTGAAGACAATCAGAAATCTTTGTTGAATAAGAGAGTCTAACACTACTGATATTCTCAGGCGAGAAGGACTCAACGTGAAGTACGAAGTCCGCCTGTTGCATGATCTCCTTAATCTCGTTATATGGTCTTGGACCCATAATGCGAGAAACGTTCGGTACGTTCAAGCTCTTATCTATTTCCGGTGTAATCTCTGCAGCCGTATATATTTCAAGCAACGCCTTCACTCCACCAACGTTAACAGTTTTTAACACACCAACCATTCGTGACAATGTTTCTGACCTTCCATAATAAAGATTGCCTGCATACACTATTCTTAATGGAGTATTCACGCTATTGCTTACATCAGTTATTTCACATCCCTTATAAAGAGGCTTTAACGAAATTTTAAACAGAGAACCATAGTCTTCACACATCAGTTTTGATGCACCATAATGATAATCCACCAGATCTATTACCTTACTGAAACGTCGCTCGAAAATTCTATATATAAGTCCTTTCGTATTCTGGAAACGACGATAAACATCATCTGCGTAAAATGCTACACAGTTAGCATTAGTGTGCTTCCTGACATACTTCAGATTTTCATAGATGAAAGCATCTGACTTAGCAAAGAAAAAGACAATATCCGGATTAAAATCCTTAATAAACGCTTTGTATTTAGCATTCATCCATATTTTCGAGCTGAATAATACATCAGCTACAAAATAAAACAATCCTCTATTTGAATGCTTGCTATGCTGAACCAGTTTTCTCTCTGTCTTTCCGATAGAATAATCCGCCTTTATATCCTGTTTGCAGAAGCGTTTTCCAATCTTCCAAGGTCTGAATATATTCTTTACTATATTAAATGGTGATACGCTATAATATTCATCGCAAAAATCATTGTTAGGATAAGTATCTCTGCAATAAGCACATGCTATCTTACTATCATCCCAACCAGTGAACCAGTTGGCGTATGTATTTCCACTGGCATTCCCTGTATCGAGTTCTATGTTACTAATAATTAATATATTCATTTACCCTTAAATAATTAATACGTCATGAATGAATTAGTTTCCCAGAAAAAGGCATATTCATCACCCGCTGAAATAATCTTATACATCAATGCTGTAATCAGCAATATAAGGACTGGTATTCTTGGAAATTTATTTGATGGTTCATTAATGTAGCCCATAAACATCAACACAAAAATAGAATAGTACTGAGCCAATCTTACAAGGTTCGGACTGTTGAACGAAAGAGGGAGCAAAATAAGCCCCATCGAAACAGCATTAAAGATTCCACTATGTGCTTCCTTAAAATCATAGTTTTTTCGATATTTCCAAAAGACTACAAAGGCTACAAGGAAATAAAAGAGAATCAAATTGTAAGCACCTCGTGAACCTTCATCCGCATAACCGATATAGTTCTCGCTTCCTGACAGCAATGCCAACTGTTTTGTAAACTGATATCCCATCACACACATCACAGGGAACAATACCATCGCTACCAAAAGCACTTTATTAACTGATTTCATGTTTGCTATCCAGTAGAACGGCAAGAAAATGAAAGCCGTTTTATGAATCAAAGCGCCACACAGAATTGCTACTAAGAAAGGAATAAGTTTCCTCTTCAGAATACAATTGTAAGCTATGAGACAGAATGAAGTTGCAATTGTTTGGCGAATACCTGTGACAGAAAAGAAATGATAAAACAACGCAAAGTACATAATCACTGACAACCAGATATCCTCCAATCGCTTTGTGTTGTTGTAAATCAAATACATTAACGGGCAGAAGAACAAAGCTGCTACAAAGACCAAATACACTTGATAGTCACTTGACATGATCGAGAACAGCTTCTCAAATACTGCATATCCAGCGTCTTTACCAACTCCTAACTGATATACATCTATGAAGTTCTGGAATATCATACTCCAGGACAAACGAATATCCTCTTCAAAATGACAGAAGTAATTATACGTATCCGATCCCACCCCCACATGCCTCAATCCAGACTGAATGATCAGCAAGATAGCCGTGAAGACAGCCAACTTCTTTCTCGCCTTGATGTACCCGCTTGACTCCACCAAATTGTTCTGTCTCTTTAGGATCAACATATATAACAGAATCAATATAAGTATGATAATCTTTAAATGCATCTTCAATTATTATTTATCTGCAAGTACTTGTTTGTAGATAGTGTAGAGTTCGTTACCAATATTCACATTTCTTTTTGTGCGAATCTGCTTTGCATTTTCAGACAGCTTAAGAGCCAAATCATCATTCTCAAATATCTGCATAATATTATCTGCGAGAGCGACTGCATCGGTCGGATTATAGATCAACGCATTTTCCCCATTACGAGTCATATTTTGTACCCCACCAACATATGTTGATATACAAGGAGCTCCAACGATCATAGCCTCAATGAGAGAGGAAGAATGATTTTCAACGTAGGAAGAAACTACAAAGGCATTGCATTTTTTACATTGTATCGCCATGTCATCAAATGTCGCCAATACCCCCAAGTACTTCACATTATCTTGAATTCCGTATTTCTTGATTAAATTGTATAAATATCTGTGATAGCCAAGAGTTTTTCTTCTTTTTTTGAATGTAGAGCAATCAATTGGATTTCCTGGAATAAGGAGCTTGGCCCCCGGATACTTTTTCACAACCATACTCATTGCTTTAAATAAAGTATGATGTCCCTTTAATGGCAAACCTCCCGCATTTGTAAAAATAGTATATCTCTCTATCGAATTAATATCCCAATCATAATTAAAAAACTCTTTCTTTATTGGAAGAAAGCTCCTAAAAATCTTACTATTTGACACTAAAGTCCGAATCTGTCCTGCACACCAATCATTTTCAATAATGACTGCATCTGTCTGTTTTAGTACTTTTAACTCAGTCTCTGCTCTCTTCTTATAACGTGCCCTAAGGATAGGAATCCATTTCAAACGGAAGAGATCTGAAATGCAAAACGACTTCAATATTTCTAATGTAGTCAGTCCACCATTGAAATTCACCACAATATTATTGAGAAGGCCCTGGATATACACTACACGAGGGATATCAGTAAGAGCAGTAACAGGTGGTAAAGCCACACCCTGTTCCGAGCCCCACACCATCATGAGATCTGGCTGAATACGACTTTCAAGCCTTTTCCAAAACTCTATTTTTTTAAGATTACAATACTGTTCTTTAGGCAACTTATACACGAAATGCCTACCGACATGCTCAATCTGCTCTTGACAGTTTTTTGCCATATAAATAGCATGAATTTCAACATCTTCTATATCTTTCAGTCCATCAAAAGCTGCATCCACCCATGATCCTGTATGATTCTGTTTCGGAGTACCCAATGTTCCTAATAGAGGACGACTCATTATCCATATAATTCTCATGCTATCTTACGTTTATCATTTTTAAATATTCAGGCCACTCACCCATATCACGCCAAGCATCTTCACCTACAGGGAAACATCCAATACGCCCTCCCCGACTCTTAACTTTTTCCATAAGGTGGGTGATGTGGAAAAACTCTCCTTTAGGAATCTCATCTGTCAAATCAGGATTGAGGATATAAACACCCGTATTAATCATATATGTAATATCCGGCTTTTCCTTAAGCCCTGTCATCAAGCCATCCTCTCCAGATTCAATTACTCCGTAAGGAATCTTATAATTCTTCAAAGCTGTGATAATCGTCAAATCATTACAATTCTTCACATGATAATCATACACATCTCGAAAATCTTGATCAATCAAGATATCACAGTTGCTAACAAAGAACGGAGTATTGATTCTTCCTTTTAACAGAGATACACTTCCTATTGTCCCCAATGGTTTCTCTTCTTGGAAGAACTCGATATCATATTTATGATCTAAGCTGTCAAGATAGAATTTCAAAATATCTACCTTAAAATTCACAGACATGTAGAACTTGTGACAGCCAATACCTTCAAACTGATCCAAGATTTCCTCAAGGATAGTTTTCTTTCCGATGGGTACCATAGGCTTAGGTATCACATTAGTAACCGGCTTCAATCTCGTCCCCTTACCTCCAGCCATTATTACAACAGGAATATCGATTTTATCCCTATCAGGTATTTCCTGCGAACCAAACAACTCATTCCAAAAATGCACATCTACAAGATTTCCTAATGCATCAACTACAGGCATACATTCCATCCTAATACGATACATTGTATCTTTTATCTTGTCGATAGAATCAGATGGATGTGCATAAATCTTATCCTTCTCCAGGATATCTGATACGGGTGAAGACAAAGAGTGATTCTTGATAATTGCTCTCTGAATATTTCCAATAGTAAGAAGTCCAGAGAAGTTGTCTTCTTCAAAGACAAATAGGGATTTTGTTTTTAATGAGCCCATCTTAATGAGGGCGTCTATAATGTGGGTGGTATGCTGTATATACATACCCTCCATCTTATTCTTTATATCCATCGTTGCTAACTACAGTACAAGGTTTCACATTTGAAAGTTTTGGCACGCATACATCAGGAAAAATTATTGAATTAGCACCAATATATGATGATGTATGAACTGACGATCTTCCTAACAATATAGCATTAGGCGCTATAATACAAAAGTCATCTATTTTCACATCATGCATAACGTTGACGTTAAAGTTTAACTTAACCATCATTCCTACATGTACATTTGACGATATATTCACACCGGCCTGTATCAACGTTCCTTTTTGAATAATAGCCGATTTTGAAATATGAGCCAAAGGGCTAATAACTGTAGGAAAAGAGAAACCTGCAGACTGATATACCTCCATAAGTTTTTCTTTCAGCCGAGGTGAATCCGG
>Ga0129307_1000579_pt1 | contig 53840 bp, 40 predicted proteins | sample P1105metagenome_FD_94437 | JGI IMG/M metagenome (GOLD analysis project Ga0129307, IMG submission 94437) | Capybara group fecal microbial communities from Wisconsin, USA - P1105 metagenome | ecosystem: Host-associated > Mammals > Digestive system > Large intestine > Fecal | place: USA: Wisconsin... | reverse complement strand
TTGGCTTTCGCAGCTATATGCAGCTCTGCTGCTGGGGACGCCTTGTAAGATAAGCAGCACACCAAATCTCTGATTTGGATTGTGATGCTATATGCAACTCTGTTGTAGAAGGCGTCCCCTTCTGCCGTTTTGGGGTTGTTTGTCCGCGGAATTATTCCGCGTAAGATAGCAAAGCCTTATGCTAACGGGCGGCGGGACGCCGCCCCTACACTTTTCTCGGAGGTGACAATATGAACAGCAAGCCATTCGTCCTCGCGGTGGTCGGACCGACTGCTTCGGGCAAGACGCGGCTCGGCGTTGAGCTCGCCAAGGAGTACGGCGGCGAGGTCGTTTCCGCCGATTCTATGCAGATATACAAGGGTATGGACATAGCCTCCGCGAAGCCCACAGCCGAGGAAATGCAGGGCATACCTCACCGCCTCATCAGCGTGATAGACCGCGATACGCCCTTTTCGGCGGCGGACTACGTGAAAATGGCACGCGAGGTCATCGCCGATATCCTCGGCAGGGGAAAGCTCCCGATAATTGTCGGCGGGACGGGTCTGTACGTGGATTCCCTCCTCAACAACGTTCAGTTCTCGGAGATGAAGAGCGACCCCGCCTACCGCGAGAGCCTGTACGCTCTCGCCCGCGAAAAGGGCAGCGAGGCACTGTACGCCGAGCTTGTGTCGGCTGACCCTGTAGCCGCCGAGTCGATTCATATGAACAACACCGTCCGCGTGGTGCGGGCTCTGGAGGTCATTCATCTCACGGGGAGGCTGTTCAGCGAGCTCAAAGCCGAGAGCATAGCCGAGGAAAGCCCCTACGACCCGCTGATACTGGGACTGAACGCCGCCGACAGGTCTGCGCTGTACGAGCGCATAAATGCCCGCGTGGACGCTATGGTGCGGGCGGGGCTCGTCGAGGAGGCACGGGCAGTCTATGCCGAGGGGAATATGCGCACAGCCGCCAACGCCATCGGCTACAAGGAGCTGATACCCTTCTTCGAGAACGAGATGTGCCTTAACGACTGTATCGACAAAATCAAGCAGGAGTCCCGCCGTTACGCGAAAAGACAGCTCACGTGGTTTAGGAGAAATGAACGTATCAGGTGGATTATCACAGACGATTTTAGTAAAAAATATGAAATTTTGGAAAATTCCAAAAAAGCTATAGCAAATTACGGCAGAGTATGATATAATGTATTGTGTGTATTTTTATCCTTATGGGATAGGTATGCCCTCACGTCGTAAGGACGTTGATCCTGCGGAAGCGGCAAAAGCTGCGGAAAGCCGTTAGCTGCCAGCCGTTAGCCGTTAGCTTGAGGTGTCTCTTCGGGACATATTCCGATATTATCGCGTCAGCGATACCGCGAGCTAAGGGCTGATGGCTAAAGGCTGATGGCTGCCGCCTGTTTCTGGCTGCTCCCGAATTCTAAAAAGGAATGGAGAATGTGTATGAACAAAACGATCAATTTGCAGGATGTTTTCCTCAACCAGTGCAGAAAGGAAAAGATCGTAGTGACCATTATCCTCACAAACGGCTTCCAGTTCAAGGGTATGGTAAGGGGCTTTGACAGCTACGTCGCTATTTTTGACTGCGACGGCAAGCAGCAGCTCGTATACAAGCACGCTATCTCAACAATAATCCCCGCAAGACCCGTTTCTATCCTCGATACTACAGACAAGAGCGAATGAGCGGTGACGTGAATGAATACGAATAAGTCAGACAGTAGTATCATCTCGAAGATACTGAGGAACGGCGTCCTCATACTGCTTCTGATAATATTTATCAGTATCGTTTACAATTTCCGCAACAGACAGGAGAAAACTGCCGTGGCACTTATGTCCGACGCTGTAGCCTCGAAGGAGCTCAGCGGCGTGTTCATAAGAAGCGAGGAGGTGCGCCTCTACAGCGGCAACGGCATCATCAGCTACAACGTAGCCGACGGCGGCAAGCTCGGAAACGGCACAGTCATCGCCGAGATATACCCCGACGACACGCAGATAGCCAGAAACAGGGAGATAGAAAGGCTCACCAGAGAGCTCGATATACTCAAGAAGATACAGAACCCCGGTACTATCGAGTCAGCTCAGCCCTCCACTCTCTCCGAGAGCATTGAGGAGAGCTACAGAAGCCTCATCTACAGCCGCGATATGGGCGACTATGAGACTCTGAAAAGGGATATGGAGGATCTGGTCGTGGATATGAGTACGTACCAGATAATCACCAAGCAGGTGAGCGGCTTCAATCAGCAGATAACCGATATCAATGCGGAGCTTGCTCTGCTGAAGTCGGAGTCCACAAAGCCCACGGAGGTCATAAAGTCTCCGCGTTCGGCATATTTCGTCAGCTACAGCGACGGCTACGAGAAGGAGCTCACCCCCGATAAGCTGGACGAGCTCACCATCGCGGAGCTCAGCAGCATCGTTGACCGCAAGACCAACGACCCGCAGGTGGTCGGCAAGCTCATCGACGGCTACGGCTGGTACCTCGCAGGCGTTATCGACAACTCCCGCAAGGAGTACGCGATAGGCAGCAGTGTGAGCCTCAGATTCGATTCCTCCGCTGATACTTTCAGCGCTGTGATAAAGGACGTCAGGGACGAGGGCAACGCCGCAAAGAGTATCATCATACTCGAGTGCGACCAGTTCAACTACGACCTCGTCAAGCACCGCGTCGAGAAGTGCGAGATAATCAAGGGCGAGTACCACGGGCTTAAGGTGCCGCGTGAGTCCATACGCTTCGCGGACGTGACCGAGACCGACCCTTCGGCTCCCGCCGAGGGCACCGAGCCCGCCACCACGACCGTCAACTACAAGGGCGTCTACATAATGAAGGGCGAACAGGTAACCTTCAAGAAGATAGACGTTATCTACGAGGGAAGCGATTACGTGCTCTCCAAGGTGCACGAGGAGGACAGCTCTTACCTGTCTCTGTACGACGATATCCTGATAGAAGGAGTTGACGCAGATGACTGACGCTCTCAGCTATGTAAACGAAAACCTCGCCGCTATACGTGAGAATATCGCGGAGGCGGCTGATAAATGCGGAAGAAGGGCAGAGGATGTACGCATTATGGCGGTCACCAAGACCGTCGCTCCCGAGATAGTCAACCGCGCGGTAGAGCTCGGCGTGACGCTCCTCGGCGAGAACAGGGTGCAGGAATTCCTCTCCAAGCAGGACGCATATGACCCTTCTGCGGAGGTGCACTTCATCGGGCACCTTCAGACAAACAAGGTCAAATACATAATCGGGCCGATGACGATGATACAGTCCGTGGACAGCATAAAGCTCGCCGCGGAAATAAACAGGCTCGCGATTGCACATAATAAGACGATGGATATACTCTGCGAGGTCAACATCGGCGGAGAGGATTCCAAGAGCGGTATAGCTCCCGACGGTCTTGCGGAGCTCCTCGAAGCGGCGGCTTCAATGGAGAACCTGAGAGTGCGCGGACTTATGACGATACCGCCGCCCGCCTCGGGAGACATCTTCCTCGGGCGTATGGAGGAGCTCTTCCACAAGATGAAGGACTCGTCAGGGCTCGGTATGGACGTGCTCTCAATGGGCATGACCCATGACTACGCCGACGCCGTCAAGCACGGCTCGACGCTCGTGCGCATAGGCACGGGACTTTTCGGAGCGAGGGACTACTCGAAGAAGTGACCTTTGCCTTCAGCAGTTCAGAACCGTCCGCGGACGGAAATGATATATCACGGCATTACAACCTTCCGCGTCCCTCCGCATGGAGCGCGGCAGTCACAGAAATAAAAAAAATGCGGAGAATGGAGTAAATTATGAAACTGTTCGAGAATATCAAGGACTTCTTTTTTGCTGCCGAGGACGAAGACGGCGATTTCGCTGATACTCCCCTCCATGCAGACCCTAGAGCCGAGCGCGCAGCTGCCGCTATCGAGCACGAGGAGGCTGTTGCCGCAGCATCAGGTGAGGGCGGAAGCACATTCGGAAGCAGAAGGAACAAGGTCGTTAATATCCAGACCACCGCACAGCTTCAGGTCGTTCTCGTAAAGCCCTCTGCTTTCACAGACGCAAAGCAGATAGCCGACCACCTCATCGCCAAGAAGACAGTAGTTCTCAACCTTGAGACAGCTTCTCCCGAGAACAAGAGAAGAATAATCGACTTCCTCGTTGGTGTTGCCTACGCTAACGGCGGCAGCCTCAAGCCCGTTGCGAACCTCACATACATCATCACGCCCTACAATGTCGGCTTCATCGGCGAGGACCTCGTCGGCGAGCTGGAGAACAACGGCGTATTCATCTGATGGATACACAGCCCGATAAGCTTTTTTTCGCAAGGCTCGCGGATATGGTGAGCCGCTGCGGCAGGGACTGCGCTCCCGTGTTCTCGTCCTTCTTCGACGAGAGACAGTGCGCGGAGGCGGAGCTCTGGTGCAGGGCGAACGTCGGCTCGCTCGGATATCTGATGTGGGGCGGCTACGACGGCGCAAGGCGGAAAATGCTGGCTGTTTACCCCGACTACCTCGAGGACGGCATAAGGGAGCTGTTCCCGATGAAGTGCCTGACCTTCACCTTTCGGGAGGAGGACAAGCTCGCGCACAGGGACTTCCTCGGCTCGTTCATGGCTCAGATGCTCAAGCGCGAGGTGATAGGGGATATCGTCGCGGAGGACGGGCTCGCCCAGACTCTTGTGACGGATATCGCCGCGGAGACGATAATGTCATCCGTGACGAAGATAGGACGCGTCGGCGTGAAGATAACCGACAGCCGTCCGTTTGAGCTCGTAAATGCTCAGAAATTTCAGGATATGGGCGGTACGGTCGCCTCTCTGCGGCTCGACTGCGTTGTCAGCCTCGCGGCTAAGGTGAGCCGCGAAAAAGCGGCAGAGCTTATCCGCACGGACAGGGTGGACGTGAACCATATCACCGCAGACTCGTGCTCGAAGGAGCTCGCGGAGGGGGATATACTCTCGGTGAGGGGCTGCGGCAGATTTATTCTTTCGGGTATTGGCGGCGAGACCAAAAAGCGCCGTATACACATAATTCTGAAAAAATTTATTTAGAGGTGAATGATAATGATAACATCAAAGGACGTAAGAAATAAGAGGTTTGAAAAGGCTGCCTTCGGCTATAAGCAGGAGGAGATAGACGAATTCCTCTCACAGCTCGAGGCTGAGCTCGACGAAATGGAGCGCGAGCGCGCTGAGGCTAACAACAAGATACAGATACTTGCCGACAAGGTAAGAGAGTATATGAAGGACGAGGACGCCCTCAAGGACGCACTCCTCGGCGCTCAGAAGCAGGGCCATCAGGTGCTCAACGACGCCAACGACAAGGCTGAGCAGATAATCGCCGAGGCTCAGGCTAAGGCAGACCAGCTCGAGGACGAGGCTGTTCGTCAGCACGCTGAGGCTATGGAGAAGAACCGCGCCGAGATAGCAAAGGAGAAGGAAGCTCTCATCGACGCACGCCGTCAGGTGGCAGAGTTCAAGAAGAGCCTCTTCGATATGTACAAGGCTCACCTTGAGATGATATCCTCTATGCCCGAGAGCTACGACGACGACCTCGACCCCACAGAGACTGCCGAGGACATCGCAAATGCTGTAGCTAACGGCGTTGAGGGCTGATCGACTGCCCTGCAGCGGAAACGGCGAATTAAAATTCGTAATGCGTAATTAATGGTATCGCTGGCGCGATATTATTAAAAATAAGTCCCGAAGGGACACCGCAATTACGAATTACGAATTACGCATTAATACAACGAAAGGTGATACCAATGGCACAGGATTACAATGCTACTCTGAATTTACCTGTGACAGAATTCCCCATGAGGGGAAATCTGCCCAAGAGAGAGCCCGAAACTCTCGAGAAATGGGAGAGCGAGAGGCTCTACTACAAGATGATAGAGAAGAACAAGGGCAAGCCCACATTCATTCTCCACGACGGACCTCCGTATGCGAACGGTGATATCCACCTCGGTCATGCGCTGAACAAGTCGCTGAAGGACTTCATCGTGAAGTATAAGAATATGACGGGCTTCTGCGCTCCTTACGTCCCCGGCTGGGACACGCACGGTCTGCCTATCGAGCTCAAGGCTATGAAGGCTATCGGCGTAAAGGACGGCGCTATCCCGCCCATAGAGCTGAGAAAGCATTGCCGCGACTATGCCATGACTCAGGTCGCCAACCAGATGAAGGGCTTCAAGAGAATGGGCTCGCTCGGCGACTATGACTACCCCTATCTCACGCTCCGTCCCGAGTATGAGGCTCGTCAGGTCGAGGTATTCGGCTCGATGGCGAAGAAGGGCTATATGTACAAGGGCTTGAAGCCTGTTTACTGGTGCCCTGACTGTAATACAGCCCTCGCAGAGGCTGAGATAGAGTATTCCAACGACCCGTGCTACTCTATCTACGTAAAGTTCAACGTTACCGACGACAAGGGCATATTCACAGGTCTCGGTCTTGACCTTTCAAAGATATACTTCGTTATCTGGACTACCACCACCTGGACAATCCCGGGCAACCTCGCTATCTGCCTCGGACCCGAGTATAACTATACCCTCGTACACGTAGGCGATGAGTACTACGTAATGGCTGAGGAGCTCGTAAAGACGACTATGGAGACTGCGGGTATCACCGATTATACCACCGAGCACATCTTCACAGGCGCAGAGCTCGAGGGAATGAAGACCAAGCACCCGCTCTATGACCGTCCGTCACCGATAATCGTCGGCGACCACGTAACTCTCGAAAGCGGTACGGGCTGCGTACATACCGCTCCCGGCTACGGCGTCGAGGACTTTGAGGTCTGCAAGAACTACGACGACATCGGCATAATCGTATGCGTTGACGCCAAGGGCAAGCAGACAGCGGAGGCAGGCGAGTTCGCAGGTCTTGACACCGACGAGGCTAACAAGGCTATCGCCGCTAAGCTCACCGAGCTCGGCGCAATGCTCGCAACACAGAAGATAGTCCACCAGTATCCGCACTGCTGGAGATGTAACAGCCCGATAATCTACCGCGCTACCGAGCAGTGGTTCTGCTCCGTGAACGGCTTCAAGGACGAGGCTGTAAAGGCTATCGAGAGCGTACAGTGGATACCCGAGTGGGGCGAGGATCGCATCAAGGGAATGGTCCGCGACAGAAGCGACTGGTGTATCTCACGCCAGAGAACATGGGGCGTTCCGATACCCGTTATCTACTGCAAGGACTGCGGCAAGCCCATCGTCACCGACGAGACTATTACCGCTATCGCTGACCTCTTCCGCAAGGAAGGCTCGGACGCATGGTGGACGAAGGAAGTCAGCGAGTTCATACCCGCTTCCGTGAAGTGCGAGTGCGGCTGCGGCGAGTTCACCAAGGAATATGACATTATGGACGTATGGTTCGACAGCGGCGTTTCGCACACCTCTGTTATGGACGAATTCGACAGCCTCTCATGGCCTGCCGACCTCTACCTTGAGGGCGCAGACCAGTACCGCGGCTGGTTCCAGTCGTCCCTCCTTACCTCCGTAGTATACAAGGGCACTGCCCCCTATAAGGCAGTCTGCACCCACGGCTGGGTAGTTGACGGCGAGGGCAAGACAATGCACAAGTCGCTCGGCAACGGTATCGACCCCAGCGAGATAACCGACCAGTACGGCGCGGATATCCTCCGCCTGTGGGTTGCTTCCTCTGATTATCACAGCGATATCCGTATCTCCAAACCGATACTGAGCCAGCTCTCGGACGCCTACAAGAAGATACGCAATACCGCAAGATTCATACTCGGAAACCTCGGCAACGGCGCGGGCTTCGACCCCGACAAGGACTGTGTTTCCGACGACAAGCTCACAGAGCTCGATAAATGGGCTCTTATGAAGCTCGACAAGCTCATCGACGACGTGAATGGCGGCTACGAGAAGTACGATTTCCATATCGCCTTCCACGCTATCCACAACTTCTGCGTTGTTGATATGTCGAACTTCTACCTCGACATCATCAAGGACAGGCTCTACTGCGAGAAGGAGAACAGCGACCTCCGCCGTGCAGCTCAGACGGCTATGTACCGCATACTCAGCGCACTTGCGAGACTTGCAGCTCCTATCATCTCATTCACAGCAGAGGAGATTTGGCAGTTTATGCCGCACACCTCCGCCGACGACAAGGAGAGCGTATTCCTCAACCAGATGCCCGAGAAGAGCGGTATAGCGTTCAGTGCTGAATTCACTGACAAGTGGGACTTCATCTACAACACCCGCCTCGGCGTGAACAAGGTGCTTGAGGACGCAAGAAACGCCAAGACTATCGGCAAGTCGCTCGAGGCTAAGATAATCGTCAAGTCCTCCGAGGCTGACTTCGACAGATACACCGCCCTCGCTCCCGAGCTGAAGGATATCCTCATCGTTTCGGGCGTGGAGGTCGAGAAGGCTGACGGCGATACCTCGTTCGAGGTAGCCAAGGCTGACGGCGACAAGTGCGAGCGCTGCTGGTGCTATTCGTGCACAGTCGGCAGGAACGCCGCGCACCCCACACTCTGCGACAGATGTGCGGCAGCCGTAGAGATATAAAATCAGAACGATATTGCCTGCCGTGAATACTGCGGCAGGCAATGTTTGCGAAAGGATAAATATGACGATAATACTCGTTGTACTCATCGCCGTGCTCGTCGTGGCAGACCAGCTCGTCAAGCACTGGGCGGTCACATCGCTCAAGCCCGTCGGCAGTATGGACTTCATACACTTCGGCAGCTTCAAGGTGTTCGACCTGACCTACCTCGAGAACGACGGTGCTATCTTCGGCAGTATGTCGGGGCAGAAGTGGTTCCTTATCGGCTTCACGTCGCTGGTTATCGTGCTCGGCTTCGTGGGAATGTTTTATGCGCTGAAACGCTCGAAATTCCTGAGCTTTTCGATAATGCTGTTCGTTGCGGGCGGCATCGGGAACTTCATCGACCGCATACGCTACGGCTACGTCGTGGATATGTTCGAGTTCAAGCCCTTTCACTTTGCGATATTCAACGTCGCCGACATCTGCGTGACGTTCGCGTTCATATTCGTGCTCGTGTATATGGTCTTCATCGACCCGAAGATAGAGAAGGCGAAGAAGGCTGCGAAGCTCGAAGAGGCGAAAACGGAGAGCGGCAATGAGTGACAGGGTCACACTCGTCTGCGGAGCCGAATCCGCGGGAGCGAGGATAGACAAGTATATTTCGGACAATATTGCGGAGCTCACACGCTCCGCTGTACAGGGACTTATAGAGGGCGGGCTCGTCCTCACTGACGGCAGGGCTGTGAGCAAGAACTACAAGCTCCGCGGCGGCGAGACGGTCGAGGTAGAGATACCCGAGCCCGAGCCGATGGACGCAGTTCCCGAGGATATACCGCTCGATATCGTCTATGAGGACAGCGACCTCCTCGTCGTGAACAAGCCGAAGGGCATGGTGGTACACCCCGCCCACGGCAATTACACGGGCACTCTTGTGAATGCGCTCCTGCACCACTGCGGGGACAGCCTGTCGGGGATAAACGGCGTTATCAGACCGGGTATCGTCCACCGCATAGACAAGGACACGAGCGGGCTGCTTATAGTCGCGAAGAACGACGCGGCTCACCTGCACCTTGCGGAGCAGATAAAGGAGCACAGCTTCACCCGCGAGTACGAGGCGGTAGCCTGCGGGGCTTTCAAGGAGAGCGAGGGGACGGTAGACGCGCCGATAGGTCGCCACAAGACCGACCGCAAGAAGATGTGCGTCACCACCGAGAACAGCCGCAGCGCCGTAACGCACTACAGCGTGATAAAGCAGTACGGCGGCTATGCTCACGTAAGGCTGAGACTTGAAACGGGACGCACTCACCAGATACGCGTGCACCTCGCTTACATCGGACACCCCGTCCTCGGCGACGCTGTCTACGGCAAGCCCTACAAGGGAATCGAGGGACAGTGCCTCCACGCCCGAAAAATAGGCTTTATCCACCCGACAACAGGCGAGTATATGGAGTTCACGAGCGAGCTCCCCGACTACTTTGTCTCAGTCCTGAACAAGCTTGAAAAGATGTGATAATTTGTTTGAAGATATATCAAAGGTGATACTGCTCAGCGATATGGACGGCACGCTCCTCACCTCGAAAAAGGAGATAAGCGGCACCGACCGCGCCGCAATTGAGCGGTTCACGGCTCTCGGCGGACATTTCACCGTCGCGACGGGAAGGACGATACAGTCGTTTGAGCAGTTCGTGGAGATACTCGGTCTGCGCGAGCCCGTCATCATGTACAACGGCGCGGCGATACACGACTACGTCCGCGGCGAAACGCTGTACACCCACCCGCTCCCGCCCGAGTGCAGGGAAATGGCGATACAGCTGCTCGAAGCAATGCCCGAGGCAGGCGGAGAGGTGCTCCGTGCGGACGGCACATACGTGTTCAGCAACACCGAGTACCAGCAGCTCCACACGCGGCTGTGCAATATCGTGCCCGAATACGCGGCGCTCCCAGATATAGAGGAGGGCGGCTGGCTGAAGGTGCTGTTTTCGCTCGCACCCGAGGACGTCCCGCATATGGAGGTGCTCACGCGGCAGCTCGGCTTCGACAAGAGGGCGGACTTCGTGCGCTCGGCGGACATCTTCCTTGAGATGCTGCCGCTCGGGGTGAGCAAGGGCTCGGCTCTGACGGAGTACAGGAAGCTCGCGGGATACGAGGGCTTCACATTCGTTTCAATAGGCGACTTCGACAACGACCTTGAAATGATACAGGCGGCAGATGTGGGAGCTTGTCCCGCGAATGCTCAGGACTGCGTGAAGTCGGCGGCGGACATAGTCCTCACCCGCACCAACGACGAGGGCGCGGTCGCAGAATTAATAAATCTCATCATTGGATAATGCATAATTTGAAATGCGGAATGCGGAATTCGGAATTAATGGTATCGCTGGCGCGATATCGGAATGTAGGGGACGGCGTCCCCGACGTCCCACAAACAATTCCGAATTCCGAACTCCGAATTCCGAATTAAGAATAAAAGCCGTAGGCTTAAAATAAATGGAGGTAATTATGGACGCATCTAAGAAGAAGGAATTGCAGAAGCTCGCCTGCAAGGCGAGAATGGGCGTTATCGAGGGCACGTATAACGCAAAGTCGGGACACCCCGGCGGCTCGCTCTCGATATGCGACACACTGACATATCTCTACTGCGACAAAATGAACGTTGACCCCAAGAATCCCGAGGATACCGACAGAGACCGCTTCGTGCTCTCGAAGGGACACACTGCTCCCGCGCTGTACTCGGTACTCGCGCTCAAGGGCTACTTCCCCGAGGAGGAGATAAAGTCGCTCCGTCACATAGGTGCGCTCCTACAGGGACACCCCTGCATACACATTCCGGGCGTTGATATGTCGAGCGGCTCGCTCGGACAGGGCATATCTACGGCTTGCGGAATGGCTCTTGCAGGCAAGCTCGATAACAAGTCCTACAAGGTCTACACCATTCTCGGCGACGGCGAGATAGAAGAGGGTCAGGTATGGGAGGCTGCAATGTTCGCAGCTCACAAGAAGCTCGACAACCTCGTTGCTGTCGTTGACAACAACGGCTTGCAGATAGACGGACCTATCAGCGAGGTCTGCTCGCCCGAGCCTATCACCGATAAGTTCGCGGCATTCGGCTGGCACGTCATCACCATGGACGCTCACGACTTCGACGACATCGACCGCGCATTCACAGAGGCTTCGACCGTTACAGGCAAGCCCGTCGTTATCGTACAGAAGTCCACAAAGGGCAAGGGAGTTTCCTTTATGGAAAATCAGGTCGGCTGGCACGGCACAGCTCCCAACAAGGAGCAGTACGAGCAGGCAATGGCAGAGCTCACAGCGCAGTTAAAGGAATTGGAGGACTAAGACTATGGCAGATATTGTAAAAAAGGCTACCCGTGAAAGCTACGGCGAGGCGCTCAGAGACCTCGCAGAGCAGTACCCGCAGCTCGTTGTCCTCGACGCAGACCTTGCTGCCGCTACAAAGACAGGCATATTCAAGAAGGCTTACCCCGACCGCTTCTTCGACTGCGGTATCGCGGAGGCTAATATGATGGGCGTTGCGGCGGGACTTGCTTCCTGCGGAAAGATACCCTTTGCGTCCACATTCGCGATGTTCGCGGCAGGACGCGCATTCGAGATAGTCCGCAACTCCATCGGCTATCCTCACCTCAATGTTAAGATAGGCGCGACTCACGCGGGCATTTCCGTCGGAGAGGACGGCGCTACCCACCAGTGCAACGAGGACATCGCCCTTATGCGCACTATCCCGGGTATGACGATAATCAATCCCTGCGACGACGTCGAGGCAAGAGCCGCAGTAAAGGCTGCCCTCGATTTCAACGGTCCCGTGTATATGCGCTTCGGACGTCTTGCGGTGCCCGTTATCAACGACGCTGCTACTTACAAGTTCGAGCTCGGCAAGGGCGTAGTTATGCGCGACGGAAGCGATATCACCATCGTTGCCACGGGACTTATGGTCAACGAGGCGATGCAGGCGGCTGAGGCTCTTGCAGCTGACGGCATATCGGCAAGAGTAGTCAATATCCACACGATAAAGCCCCTCGACAGGGAGCTCATCTGCAAGTGCGCCAAGGAGACAGGCGTCATCGTCACAGCCGAGGAGCACAGCGTTATCGGCGGACTCGGTTCTGCTGTAGCTGAGGCAGTAACGGAGTGCTGTCCCGTGCCTGTGGTAAAGATAGGCGTGAACGACGAGTTCGGTCATTCGGGACCTGCTGTAGACCTGCTGAAGGAGTTCGGTCTCTCGGCGGAGAACATCGCAAAGACAGCAAAGGAAGCTGTCAAGCTCAAGAAATAAACATCAGGGGACGTTCTATAATACGATTACAGGGCGTCCCCCTTTTTTAAATGCGTAATTTGTAATGCGTAATGCGTAATTATAATTCGGAATTGATGTAGGGGCGGATATTATCCGCCCGGGCCTTACAGAAATACCAACGGCGACGAAATGTAGGGGCGCCCTTTGGGCGTCCGTGTCTTACAGAACGACCCGCGGCAACGTTTTGTAGGGACGACCATTGGTCGTCCGCGAATTTTAAATCGTTTGTTTTTACGTAATTGCGGACGCGCAATGCGCGTCCCTACAAGAAAAAGCAGGAGGTGGTAGTAGTATGAAAATCACAAAAATAGTTCTCGGGAGCAGGCGGACGGGAACGGTATACGGCGAGATGTCCGATGACTACTGCCTCTACCTGTTCAGAACGCCCGTGGTGTTCAGTCTCGGCGGCAGCGAGAAGCTTTGTGCGGGCAGCTCCGCGATAATGTACACGGGCAGCAAGCGCCAGTATTTCCGCCCGCAGGATGGCAAGACGATGAAGTACGACGTTGTGCAGTTCCGTCCGTCCTCCGCGGACAAGCAGTATGCGGCTTCGATGAATATCCCCTTCGATGTGCCGATAGAGCTCGCGGACGACTTCGTCATTGCCTCCCTCATCAAGAGTATGAAGGTGCGCAGCGGCATAAACGGCAGGCGCAACAGCGAATTTATGGAGCTCTCGATGCGTATGATACTGATATGTCTGGGTGATATGTGCAGCGCCGAGCCCACTCCCCAGCCCGTGCGGGACGTGCCGATGTACCACCGCTTCAAGGCTCTGCGCGAGGAGATATACGACGACCCTATGCGCCCGTGGTCGGTGGACGAGCTCTGCACGGAGCTCGACATCAGCAGGACTTACTTCCACCGCATATACCTCTCGGCGTTCGGCGTGACGTTTTTGCAGGACGTCATCGAGAGCCGCCTCGTATACGCGGAGGAGCTCCTCAGCGAGACGGAGCTGTCCGTGAGCGCGGTCGCTGAGCAGTGCGGCTACGACAGCGACTCCTACTTTATGCGCCAGTTCAAGCAGCACCGCGGCTGCACTCCGACGGAGTTCCGCAGACGAGCCGCCGCAAAGGCAGCCGCAGCGATAGCGGACGACGGCTCGGACAGCTGACTTTAGTATGAGGACTTATTGCATATGAAGACCGAATTCAGAAAGGCGGACATATCAGACGCTGAATTACTGGTAGAAATATACAATTCCGCGTTCTACAGCGATTATATAAAATACGGCGAATGTCCCGCATACGGAAGAACGAAGGAGATGATGGAGAGCTCCATTGCGGACTATCCCAAGTTCGTTATCCTGCTTGACAACAAGCCCGTCGGCTGCATTTCGTGCAAACAGTTGGAAGCGGGAGTATATGAAGTAGGCTGCCTGTGCGTTATCCCCGAGTATCAGGGAAAAGGGATAGGTACACAGGCAGTGGGATTCATAAAGTCATATTACACCGATTGGAAAAAGCTTACATTAGTCACGCCCATAGACAAGGAGGAAAATGTAAGGTTTTACACAGAAAAATGCGGATTTGAGATAGTGTCAGACGAAATGGACGGAAATGTTAAAGTCGTCCGATTCGTTCTTGAAAGATAAATCAGAATCTGCGGTTCTTTCGGCGGCAAATTTTTTTGCAAAAACAGGAAAAAAGCTCTTTACATCAGGCAGTATTTATGATATACTGTAATATGCGCAGATATCGCGCGGCAACAAAAGGATCTTTCGACAATAAATAAAGAACAAGAAAGACAAGGAGAAAACAGAATATGAACAAGGGAGAAAGACGCAGACAGCGCAGAAGATACCGCGTCAGGTACGACCGTATCGTCATTTTTGCGCTCATTCTCACTGCTGTCATCGTGCTGATGACCTCGTGCGTGCTCGCTGTTACGGGCAAGGGCGAAAAGCCGCAGAAGCGGACTCCTGAGCCGAAAACGAGCCAATCCGCGCAGACCACCGCGCCTGCGAAGGAGAAGTCCACGGACGACAGCGGCAAGGAGGACGCCACCAATAAGACTGCGACAAAGGCTGTGACCGAAAAGCCCGCACAGGCTGTCGATGACGGCTATATCGCCGAGACTCACACCCACGACGAGATATTTATGGGCGACCTCATTCTCGTAAATGCAGACCACGAGTACAGGTTCATCGACGGTGATGTCGAGCTGTACAGCCTTGTACAGAACAGGAACGACTACTATTCAAACGGCGACTACGTAACAAAGCTCGACAGTATGGCGCTGACGAAGCTCAACCTGATGATGGAGGCTTTTGCGAAGTCAAAATCGCTTGAAACAACGAACATATTCGTGCAGGACGGCTACAGAACGTATCAGGAGCAGGCAGACCGCCACAGCAGCGGCAAGTCGAGCACCTTCGAGGCTGGTCACTGCGATTACCATACGGGACGCACCTTTGATATGTTCATCATCAGGGAGGACGGCAGCACGTCGTATTTCTCTGCCGAGGGCGACTACAGCTGGTTTGCGGACAACGCCTGCAAGTACGGCTTCATCGTGAGATATCCCGAGGGCAAGGACGGGGCAACGGGCGAGAAGGCGAGAGCCTACACTTACCGCTACGTCGGAGCTCCGCACGCGACATATATGCTTGACAACGGCTTGTGCCTCGAGGAGTATATCGCCGAGGTAAAGGCTCATACTAAGGAGGACCCGCTGACTGTCGCAGTTGACGGCGAGGTCAGCCTTATATACTACGTACCCGCTTCCGAGGAGGGCGACACTGACGTCCCCGTGCCGAAGGACAAGGAGTACACGGTATCGGGCAACAATTCCGACGGCTTCATCGTCACCGTGAAAAAATGAAATGCGTAATGCTTAATGCGTAATTCGTAATTGATGTGTGCCTGACGGCAAGATATCAGAATAAATCGCGTAAGCGATACTGATTATTACGCATTACGAATTATGAATTACGAATTCATATCCCGACGTACAGCCTTTTTACACTAAAAAGAAAAAAGATTCCCCCGCTGACTTAGGGTTGGCGGGGGAAAAGTATCTGATTCTGCTTTTATTGCGGAGGCTCCTGCCGCGGAGCTCCGCGTTTTGACGGGTAAATACATTTTATGCACGGCTTTGAGGTCGGGACGTTCGCTATTGCCCATTATACCACAAACACTCAGTCAGTCAAGACTGTAACAAGCGCCGTGAACGGCGGCCCTGACAGCCTTTGTGTTTGTGATGAGGGGCAATTAAGCAAACGCTGCCCAACCTCTGACCGTCAATATGTGATTTGCTCATTTGTATTTGCGGCGGAACGGAGATAATAGTGAAGAAAACACCGCTTATTATGAGCGTTATGATACTTGCAGCCCTGCTGACGGGCTGCGGAAATGAGGACAAGGGCAGCGGTACGGGTCACCAGTACAAGGCGGTGCTGTGCGGCAATCCCGAGAGCCTCGACCCCCAGTTCGCGGACGACCCGTCCTCGAACACCGTGATAAAGAACCTGTACAGCGGGCTGATGAGCGTTGACGCGGGCGGGAATATCGTCTGCTGCAACGCCGAGAGCTACACCGTCTCGGAGGACGGCACGGCTTATACGTTCAACCTCCGCGATGACAACTACTGGTTCTTCGACGAGAACGACAACGACGTCATCGAGGAGGATGAGTATTTCCCCGTTACGGCAAAGGACTACGTATTCGCGCTGAGGAGAGTGCTCGACCCGAAGATGAAGTCGCCGTATGCGCAGGACTTCTCCTGTATAAAGAATGCGGAGATAATAGAGCGCGGGCTCATCGACCCAAGCGAGGCGGAGATATACGCTCCCGATGACAGGACTCTCGTGGTCGTGCTGAACGAGCCGAACGCCGAGTTCCTCTACCTTATGAGCACACCCGCCGCCTATCCCTGCAACGAGGAGTTCTTCGACTCCACTAAGGGCAGGTACGGGCTCGACGACAGGTCGGTTATGTCGAACGGAGCATTCTTCGTGCGCCAGTGGTTCTACGACCCCTACGGCAAGAATAATATCCTCTATATGAAGCGCAACGACGCCGACTGGAGCAAGACCTACGACATCTACCCCGCGCTTCTCAGCTTCAGCATCGAGCGCAGCGAGGAGGACATCCGCGCGGTGTTCAAGGCGGAGGATACCGAGTGCTTCACTACTCAGAACCGCAACCCCTACAACCCGAAAAAGTACATCGTGGAGGGCACGGCGGCGACCACTCTCGGCTTGATATTCAACCCCGAGGACAGATTCTTCTCGAATGAGAATATGCGCCGAGCCATAGCCTATGCAGTTGACCGCGGCAAGCTCGCGAAGGACCTCGACAGCGACCTTGAGCCCGCCTACGGTATCATACCGCCTGCTGTGAACCTCAGCGGCAGGAGCTACCGCGAGCTCGTGTCCGACCGCTCGTTCGACCTCTTCGACAGCGAGAAGGCGCAGAATTGCTTCACGCAGGGCAGGAGCGAGGTCGGTGCGGAGAGCCTTGAGGGCGTGAAGGTGCTTGTCTGCGGCGGCACAGTTGACACGGCGGCTCTGCACACCCTCACGCAGGACTGGCAGAGCATATTCGGCACCTACATCGGCATAGATGAGGTCACCGAGGAGGAGTACAACAGGCGCATAGAGGAGGGCGACTACAGCATAGCCCTCTACCCGCTGAAGGGCGAGCTCGGCTACGGGACATCGGTGCTCGCGCAGTTTGAGCGCATACCCTGCCTGCAATATGCGGCAGACGGGGAGCTGACGGCTCCGCTGAGAAAGTGCACGGACACGAATGCTCTTGTCGGGGCATACACCTCCGCCGAGCGCAGCATGATCGAGGGATACGGCTTTGTGCCCGTATTCTACAAGAAGTCATACCTCATAGCAAGCAAGGACAACGAGCAGATATACTACGACCCGTTCACGGAGGCTGTTGATTTCAGACTGGCACTCAACTACAGCTGATGTGACGCTCTGAGGGGAGTTTACTATGGACATCTACGGATTTTACAAAGGCGACTCTTTTGAGGCATATGAATATCTCGGTGCGCATATCACCGACAAGGGCACGCTCTTCCGCACCTATGCCCCGAATGCTGGCAAGGTCGCGCTGGTAGGCGACTTCAACGGCTGGAGCGACGAGCCTATGGAGCCTGTCGAGGACGGACGCTTCTACGAGCTCCTCTGTCCCGAGGCGAAGGAGGGTATGCGCTACAAGTACAGGATTTACGACAAGAATGGCAGCTTCATCGACCACTGCGACCCCTACGGCTACGGTATGGAGGTGCGCCCGGGGACTTGCTCCGTCATTCGTAGCATTGAGGGCTACAGCTTCGGAGACGGCGAATGGCTGGAGAAGCGGAGCGACTGCCGCGACAAGCCGCTCAACATCTACGAGGTGCACCTCGGCTCGTGGAGGCGGAAGGAGGGCTTTGTCCCGCGCGAAAAGGACGACCCGCCCGCGGACGAGTCCGCTATGTCCGCCGAGGAGATACGCGCGGCTGAGCACTGGTACAGCTACTCAGAGATAGCGGAGCTGATATCGGACTACGCGGTGGAGTACGGCTACACTCACATCGAGCTTATGCCGCTCGCGGAGCACCCCTCCGACGAATCGTGGGGCTACCAGATAACGGGCTTCTTCTCACCTACCTCGCGCTACGGCACTCCGACGGAGCTTATGGAGCTTGTCGATACCTGCCACAAAAAGGGCATAGGCGTTATAATGGACTTCGTGCCCGTGCACTTCGCGGTAGACCACTATGCCCTCACGGAGTACGACGGCACGCGGCTTTACGAATTCCCCGACGACGAAGCCGCCTACAATGAGTGGGGAAGCCGCAACTTTATGCACTCGAAGGGCGAGGTGCGCTCGTTTTTGCAGTCGGCTGCGAACTACTGGCTGACGGTCTACCACTTCGACGGCTTGCGTATGGACGCGGTGCGCAATATGATATACTGGAACGGACGCGAATACCTCGGCGAGAACAGGTACGCGATACAGTTCCTTAAAGATATGAACAGCGGACTCAAAGCCCGTCACCCGTCGGTGATACTGGCGGCAGAGGACTCGTCCTCGCACCCGAAGGTAGCTGCTCCCGTATTCGACGGCGGTCTCGGCTTCGACTACAAGTGGGATCTCGGCTGGATGCACGACACGCTCGAATATTTCCAGAGCGCGCCGATGTACCGCACCCGCGACTACCACAAGCTCACTTTTTCAATGCTGTATTTCTACAACGAGCGCTATATACTGCCGCTCTCGCACGACGAGGTCGTACACGGCAAGGCTACGATACTGCAAAAGATGAACGGTCAGTACGACGAGAAATTCCCGCAGGCGAGAGCTCTGTATATGTATATGATAGCCCACCCCGGCAAGAAGCTCAATTTTATGGGCAACGAGTTCGGACAGCTCCGCGAGTGGGACGTCAAGCGCGAGCAGGACTGGGATATGCTGAAATACCCCATGCACGACTCCTTCCGCGAGTACATCAAGGCGCTCAACCGCATATACCTCACCCATAACGCGCTCCACTACGACTGCGACCCCACCAATTTTATGTGGGAGGACTGCGAGTCCACGGACAGGTGTGTTTATGCGATACGCCGCAAGAGCGCTGAGGGCGATATCCTCGCGGTGCTCAATTTCTCGGACTGGTACCAGTTCGATTACTCGGTCAACATCGGCAAGGAGTCCGAGGCGGAGCTCCTGCTCGACTCGGACGACCAGCTCTACAGCGGAGAGACTCCGCACGGCAGCACGCAGTACAGTCAGGACGGCGCATACCTCGATATGGACATACCGCCGTACAGCGGAAGGCTGTTTCTGCTCAGAAGGGACACGAAATGAAACTGATACCCGAGAGCGATTTCCGTTCGTATATCCCGTGTGCAGAGAGCATTGCCCTGTGCAGGGTATTCCCGCTTTCTGTCGTAGAAGGAATACAGAGCGGCTCTGTTTTTACGGACGACAGCGGGAGCTGCGGGCTGATACGCCACAGGAGCGGCTTCTCCTATCTGTGGGGGAGTCCTGACGAAGTCTTTCTCCGTGAGGTCTACGACCTCGTTATCGGCGGGGCAAAGCTTATCTGCGGTGACGAGCGTATCTGCGGACTGTTCTCACGGTGGGGCGAAGTTGTCATCGTGCCGAGGAATATCTACAGCTATCCCAACGATACCGTCATAAAAACAGAGCTTCCTGCGGGCTTTGCGGCGTGTAAAATAGACGCAGACCTCTTTCGCAGGCTCGCGGGCAGAGTCACACCCGCGATGTATTGGGACAGCTCCGAGCAGTTCTGCGCGGGCGGCACGGGAATATGCATAATGCACGGCGGTGAGCCGGCGGCGTGGGCGTTCACATCCGCGGTGAGCAGCGATGAGGCGGATATCGGCATCGAGACAGCCGAGGGCTACCGCCGCCGCGGACTGGCATTTGCGGCGGCTTCGCTGACGATGGCGGAGGTGCTCCCTCGCCGCCGACCTACATGGTCGTGTCAGCTGTCAAACGAGGGCTCAAATCGCACAGCTGCAAGGCTGGGCTTTGTTAAAACGGGCGAATGTCTGATGATAAGGAAAGCGTAAAAAAGCACGGGTGACTTGTCACCCGTGCTTTTTAATGAATAGTGAATAACGAATAATTGCGGTATCGCCTGCGGCGATAATTTTTTGTAGGGGACGGCGTCCTCGACGTCCCATTGTAGGGGCGGATATCATCCGCCTGTAAATTTTATTTCGATTTTACTTTCCGTTCTTGGTTCGATACTCCGACGGGGAAAGCCCCTCGGATATCTTGAACTGCCGCACGAAGTAGTTGTACGACGAGTAGCCGCACTTCCTGGATATCTCCGTCACGGTCATATCGGTATTGTCGAGGAGCTCCTTTGCCTTCTCGATGCGGAACTGTATCATCTCCTCGATTATGCTCTTGTTGAAGTAGGACTTGTATATCTTCTGGAGGTAGCTCTTGCTGAGGTAGAGGCTCTCGGCTATCTCGCTGATATTCCACGGATTTTCGGGATTCTTCATTATCCTGTTGCGGAGCATACACAGCTTCTCGAACTGCGGGTTCGCACTGCTCTCGGAGATGTTGTAGTTGAACAGGCGGTTTATAGCCGCCTTGTGCATAGCGTTGCCGAGGCTGGCGTCGGGAGTCATCTGCTGGCTGAACTGACCGAGCGAGAAGTCCACGTTACAGTTCTCGCCGTCGCTGAACTGCGAATCCTTGACCTTTTCGGAGAGCACGCGGAAGAGCTCGCCCGCACGCTCGGGACGCGCCGTCACGATACCGAGGATATTGTTCGACCACGCACCGCAGATCTCGTCGGGCTTGACGCACTCGCGGAGCTTCTGCGCGAAAGCCGCGAAAACGCGCTGACACTTGTCCTCACCGCTCTGGAAGTAGGTCTTGTTCAGCCCTGTGAGCTGTATGCGTATGAAATCGACGCTGACTCCGCCCGACACCCACGCGTTCTTCTGGTCGGACATAGCCTTCTCCATACCGTTCCTGTTGAGCAGACCCGTCACCTCATCGTAGAGGAGGGCGTGGTTGGCGGTGGAGATAGTGCGGTTCATCATAGCCTTTATGCGGAGCTGCTCGAGCGCGATGTTGACGTAGTTTATCCACTGGAGGTAGAGCGTGCTGAAGCTTATCGGCTCCTTGCCGAAGGATATGGCGGAGTAGCCGAAGAAGTTGCTGTTGTAGTGGAGCGGCGAGATGTAGTACGCTATCGGGAAGGCGTGCTCCTTGTTGAAGACGGGGAGCAGGTCGAATGAGCTGAAATACTCGTCGGACACCTCCTCGCGCCTTACCGCCGACTTCGAGAGCACCATTCTCACGTCGTCGCCGGCGGAGAAGGTGAGCTTGTCGGTGAAGCTGCCCGCGGGCGAGTCGATGAACTTTCTCGTCAGGCAGAGCGATATATGGCGTAGCTTGTAGATGAAGTAGGTGTAGTTGTCGAGCCTGTCCGCGAAATCGGCTGGGTTATCGACGTTGGTGATATCGAAGAGCATATCGCTCATCAGCATATTAGACTCAAAGCGCGCGTTTATCTTGTTCTGCCGCTGAAGGCGCTGCACCACGCGCATATCCTCGGGACAGCCGCAGCTCTGCCCCGTGCGGAGCTCGCCGTTCTCGTTGTGGACGCGGTTGCATATCTTGCCCGTGATTATGCGGTAGAGTCGGCGCTGAGCCTCTGCACCCATCTGGAAATTGGGGCGGCTGAAGCTGGTTATCGACGGATTGAAGCTGTAGCCCTCCTCGGACGAATCGTAGCCTGTGAGGGCGATGTCATCGGGCACGCGGATACCCGCGCTGAGGAACTCCTCGGCGAGGGATATCGCCATATAGTCGTTGCCGCATACGATAGCCTCGGGACGCTCTATCTCACCGCGTATCATACGCTTTGCGAGGTCCTTGGCGGCTTCGCGCCAGAAATCGCCGTAATAGCAGTAGCTCCTGTCGTAGTAGAGCCCATGCTTCTTCATCGAGAGCTTGAAGCCCTTGAGGCGCTCCTCCGAGACGAACAGCTTTTTCGGACCTGTCAGGCAGTATATCTTATTGAAGCCGTGCACGTCGATGAGGTGGTCGGTTATCTGCTCGAAGGCGGCGCAGTCGTCGATAGAGGTAGTCTCGAAGCTCCTGTGGTCGGCGGAGTCCATAAGCATAACAGGCTTGCCCGAGCGCACGAGGAGGTTGTCGATGTAGTTCTTTATCTCCTCGCTGTAGAAGGTATTCCTGCCGTAGAGGAAGCCGTCGAAGCGGTCGGAGAGGATGAGGTCGAAAATTTTCTTTTCTATCTGCTTGTGGGGGGTATCCATGAAGAAGTTGTGCAGGGGAGTGAGGACGGCGATATCGCAGTTGCTCTTGAAAGCCTGCGAGACAATGCCGCGGAGTATCTCCTTCTGGAAGTCTATATGACACTCGGTGATGATGACGCCGATAAGAATACGCTTGCTCACAATGCCCTCCTTTATGTACGATAGCATTCAGGTGTGGAAAGAAGTATATTTTACATAGTCAAAATAATATTTTGACAATATATCATTTTATTCTATATGAAATATTGTATCATAATCGTGGAGAAAAATCAATAGCGGGAAGGTTAAAAATGCACATTCCGCAAAAAAATCTTCTGAAATTGATAGGATAATTGATTGTACGAAGGCACGCGAGAGAGTATAATATAGTTGTAGACAGATGTCTCACGGCGTTCACAGGACGCACTTATCAAAACAAAAACCTCACTATTCTATAATTTACCCTACATAAAAAGCTCTCCGATAGGCACGGAGGGCTTTTTATGTTGTAGGGGACGGCGTCCTCGACGTCCCGTCAATATCCGCTCGTATTGCCGTAACCCACTGTAGGGACGGCGTTTCGCCGCCCGTTCGGAATCGTAGCTTTTTTCGTTCGCAAACAATTCACTGGATTGTTTGCGAAGGGCAGCTGTTGTTTTGATGTGCCTATTTCGCCTCCATAGGAGGCGACCAAAGGCTTTGCCCTTGGAACCCACAAGGGCGCTGCCCTTGACCCGCGGGGTGACTCCCCACAGTGTGGGGAGATGTCGCGAAGCGACAGAGGGGACGGGCTCGTTGAGCCTGCCCTCGACCCGCAAGCCTTTGAAAAGGCTTGAGCGAAACTTTCGGTTTCGCGTTGTAGTTTATTAGCGTCGGGAGTTTATTTCCGCGACCGAAAGCAATGTAGGGGACGCCGCTCTCGGCGTCCCACAATACCGTGCCCCTTGCTTTTTAAACAGAAATATGCTAAAATAGGCTTATATTTACTGAAAAGGAAGATATTATGCTTGCAAGCCTAACAAACATAAATAAATTCTACAACGGCGTACAGCTGCTCAATAACGTGTCGCTGACCATCGACGAGACAGACAAGATAGGTCTTGTCGGGAACAACGGCTGCGGCAAGTCCACGCTGCTGAAAATACTGACAGGCTCGGTCGAGCCCGACCGCTTCACGGAAAAGGACGGTATCATCTCATTTGCAGGCAAGACGAGTATCGGCTACCTCGAGCAGATGGGCGGTCTCGATTCCGAGAGCACCGTTATGGACGAGATGCAGAAGGTCTTCGAGCCGATGCACAGGGCTATAGCACGTCTGCGCGAGATAGAGCGCGAGATAGAGGCGGGCGACAGCTCCGCTGCGGACGAGTACCAGCAGCTCTCGTCGTGGGTCGAGGCGAACGACGGCTACAACACCGACGTGAAGATACGTACTATCCTCAACGGTATGGGCTTCACCGAGGACGAGCTCAGCCGCGAGGTATCGGGCTTCAGCGGCGGCGAGAAGACGCGCCTCTGCATATCGAAGCTGCTTCTCGAAGAGCCGAACCTCCTCATTCTCGACGAGCCGACGAACCACCTCGACTTCAAGACGATAATGTGGCTGGAGGACTACCTCCGCAGCTACAGGGGAGCGGTGCTCATCGTCTCGCACGACCGCTACTTCCTCGACAGGCTGTGCACGTCGATATGCGAGATCGAGCGCGGCACGCTTCGCCGCTATAAGGGCAACTACTCGGCATTCGTGCGCCAGCGCGAGGAGGACGACGCCCGCCGCGAGAAGGAGTACGCCCAGCAGCAGAAGCAGATAGCAAAGATGGAGGACTACGTCGCGAGGAACCTCGTGCGTGCGTCCACGACGAAAATGGCTCAGAGCCGCCGCACGCAGCTCGAAAAGATAGAGCGCATAGAGAAGCCCTTCCACGACACCAAGCGCGCGAAGATACACTTCACCTACGCTGTTGAGCCGCCGCTCGACGTGCTCAAGGTCAAAAGCGTGGACATCTCCGTCGGCGAGGGAGCTGAGCGCAAAACACTCGTTGACGAGGTCAGCTTTGAAGTCCGCAGAGGCGAGAAAATAGGCATTATCGGCGACAACGGCATCGGCAAGTCCACCCTGCTGAAGATAATACAGGAGAAGCTGCCGCACAAGGGCGTTGTCCGCTGGAACAGCAACATCAAAATATCCTACTTCGAGCAGGAGAGCACCAACCTCAACCGCGAGCTCACGGTAATGGAGGAGCTTCACAGCCGCTATCCGTCGCTTTCCGACCTCGAGGTGCGCAGCCTGCTCGCACAGGTGCGCTTCACGGGCGAGAACGTGTTCAAGGAGACGGGCGTCATCAGCGGAGGCGAGCGCGCGAAGCTCTGCTTTGCCATTATGATGCAGGAGCACGGCAATGTGCTCATACTCGACGAGCCGACCAACCACCTCGACCTCGCGTCGAAGGAGGCGATAGAGGAGGCTCTCGCCGAATACACGGGTACAGTGATATTTGTTTCGCACGACCGCTACCTCCTCAGCAAGATAGCCGACCGCCTGATAGAGCTGACCGACGGCGGCTACCGCGAGCACAACTACGGCTTCGCGAAGTACCTCGACGTGCTCCGTGACGAGCAGGCGGAGGAGAAGCGTATCGCGGACGCGGCGAAGTTCGCGAAGGCAGCCGAAGCCGCAAAGGAGAAGAACGAGCGCACTTACCGCTCGAAGCAGCAGCGCAGCGCCGACGCCGCCCGCAAGAACGAAATGCGCCGCCTCGAAAAGGAGATTGACGAATTGCAGGCGCGTATCGACCTGCTGACAGAGGAGATAGGCAAAGAGGAGGTCTACTCCGACTACGAGCTGATGAGCAGCAAGTGTGCCGAGATAGACAGCCTCAAGCAGCAGATAGACGACGATTTCGAGAAGCTGATAGAGCTCGATGAATAAGCCGTAGTGGCGGGCGCCCTCGCCCGCCATTCGCGAAAACGTTGTGAAACAACGTACATTTTTCCGTGATCAAATGTAGGGGACGGCGTTCTCGACGTCCCGCACCTTACAAAACGGCTTGCGGCTACCGAATGTAGGGGACGCCGCCCCTACAAAGCTAATGGCTTGACCTAATTGGTTAACACAGCAATAATATTAATAAGTTATTTATATAGGGGTATATGAGCGCAAATGCTTTTGTGCTGTTTCGATATCGTATCAACAGCAGTCTTGTCAAAAATCAACAAAATTGGATTTTGTGACAAAATCCTATTGAAATCCGCGCGGCGATGTGCTATAATATCGGTAATATATATAGTGCGGAGGCGAATACCGCACAGCTTTAGGAGGATAAGAACATGAAACACATCCAGACTATCAACAAGGCTAATCTCAAGGAGTCCGCAAAGAAGGGCGGCTGCGGCAAGTGTCAGGCATCATGCCAGTCTGCCTGCAAGACTTCCTGCACAGTTGCAAACCAGAAGTGCGAGAGATAAGCGCGGCTACAACCGAAAATTACGAGAGGCAGTATTTTTACTGCCTCAAATTTTTTAAAATGCTGTTTGATATGTGAGGAAAAGTTATGATACATAAGTACAAGCTGAACGGATTCAACATCGTTCTTGACGTGAACAGCGGCGGAGTCCACATCGTCGATGAGCTGACATACGACCTCCTCGACAACGTCGAGCCGCCGTTTCAGGCGGAATGTCCTGAGAAGGTGGTGCAGAAGCTCTCGCGCTCGTATGCTCCCGAGGACATCGAGTCGTGCTATCAGGAGATAGTCGAGCTCTACAACGACAAGATACTCTTCTCCGAGGACGACTACGAGAAGTACGCGAGGTACTCGGTAGCGTCTCCGATAAAGGCAATGTGCCTGAATATAGCCCACGACTGCCAGCTGAGGTGCAAGTACTGCTTTGCCTCGACGGGCGACTTTGGCAAGGGCAGAAAGCTGATGTCCTTCGAGACGGGCAAGCACGCGATAGACTTCCTGCTTGAAAATTCGGGCGACCGTCCCAACCTCGAGCTCGACTTCTTCGGCGGCGAGCCGCTGATGAACTGGAACGTCGTGAAGCAGGTGGTCGAGTACGCACGCTCGCGCGAGGCTGAGTACGGCAAGAAGTTCCGCTTCACTATCACAACTAACGGTCTGCTGCTCGACGACGAGAAGATAGACTTCATAAACCGCGAGATGTCGAATGTCGTGCTCTCTATCGACGGACGCAAGGAGGTCAACGACTACTTCCGTGTGCTGCCGAACGGACAGGGATGCTACGACATCATAATGCCGAAGTACAAGAAGCTCGTGGAGGGCAGAGGCGACAAGGAATACTATGTGAGAGGCACATTCACGAAGAAGAACCTCGACTTCTCGAACGACGTTTTCGCGCTGTACGAGGCGGGATTCGACCAGATCTCCGTCGAGCCCGTTGTCGGCGATTCCGACGAGTACGCGCTCACGGAGAAGGAGCTCCCCGCGGTGTTCAAGGAATACGAGGTGCTCGCTCAGCGTCTTATCGACAACGAGAAGCAGGGCAAAAAGTTCAACTTCTTCCACTTTATGCTTGACCTCGATCAGGGTCCGTGCGCGATAAAGAGACTTCGCGGCTGCGGCTGCGGAAACGACTACGTGGCGATAACTCCCGACGGCGACATCTTCCCGTGTCACCAGTTCGTGGGTATTGACGAGTACAAGATGGGCAACATCGACGAAGGCACCTTCGATCAGGAGATGAAGGCGGACTTCGCGGCTGCTCACGTATACTCCAAGCCCGACTGCCGCAAGTGCTGGGCGAAGTTCTACTGCAGCGGCGGCTGCAACGCGAACAATTACCAGTATATGGGCGACATCAGAGCCGCGCACAAGATATCGTGCCAGCTTGAGAAGAAGCGCCTTGAATGCGCGATAATGATGAAGGCGGTACGCGCCTTCGGAGAACAGGAATGACAAAAGGACGGCTGATGCCGTCCTTTTTCTGTAGGGAACACCGCCCTCGGCGTTCCGTGCCTTGCAATTTGACTTGCTGAAACGAAATGTAGGGGACGGCGTCCTCGACGTCCCGCTGTAGGGGCGGATAATATCCGCCCCTAAAATTATTCGCGTAGGGACGCGCATTGTGCGTCCGCAAATTCTCCGCACACACACGGACGACCAATGGTCGTCCCTACAGGGCATTGCCGCAGGTTTGAACGAATATTGGCGGGCGCACTACAACAGAGTTGCATATAGCATTGCCAGCCAAATCAAAGATTTGGGGCACTGCTTAACTGTGCGCCCCTACATTTGGTTGCCGCAAGTTGCTTTGTAAGGCGCGGAACGCCGAGGGCGGCGTTCCCTACATTGCGTTGAACGCGAAAAAAACATTATAAATGTTTACATTTCCCTTAAATGGTGGTATAATATAACCAATACACAAAAACGAGGGGAGGCGGCAGCGTGGCAAACCCGAAATATGAGGAAAAGCCCGACCACGGTCACTACGCGGTGTGCGCAGGACGCGTGAATGAGATATACGAATTCTCGCGCAATGTGTTCGTGTACACGGCAGGCGTCTCGTTCATACTGCTCATCATAACCTACTGCGGCGTACCTATGCCGCTGATATCGTGGATACCGTCGCTTTTCGGCTGCTCGACCTGCATACCCTACCTCTTCGCGCAGTCGGCGGAGCTGATACTCGTGACTGCCGTTTCCTTCTTCGCATTTTTCAGATGGAAGGTCTTTCATATCGTGATGTTTATATGGTATGTACTGCTCGTTCTGGCGACCTTCTTCGACCACTCGGCGATAGATATGATAACCTTCATCATCGGCATTGTAGGCGCAGTGCTGACACATTCGTGCTTCAGGGTATACGCCGACTACAACCAGCTCATAAAGACCGAGGGCTGGCCGCATTTCAGCCTGCACTACGCCGAGGCTATGGAGCACCCGACCTACACCTCGCGCTATATATCGGAGTACCGCACAGCTCCCGAGGACAAGAGGATAGCTCCCGGGAGTGAGGACGTGCTTCGCTCTGCACCTGTACTGCCCGAAATGACGGGTATTGAGGTCCCCGAGCCCGTAATGGAGGACATCGCGCTCGACGCCTCTGCCGCCCCCGTCCCCGTGACTATGGCGGCACCCGAGCTCCCCGACGGCGAGATGTTCGAGCCCGACGCGGGCTTCTCGGACGAGCCCTTTGACATCCAGTAACGACAGGAGGTAATACCTTGTTTGCTAAAGTATCAAGCCTTGGACTTTTCGGGCTGAACGCCTTTCCCGTCGATGTCGAGATAGACATCAGCCGCGGACAGCCGTATTTCGAGATAGACGGTCTTACCGACACCGTAATAAAGGAGAGCCGCGACAGGATACGTGCGGCGATGAGGTCGTGCGGGATAAACTTTCCCGTGGCATCGGTGATGGTCAACCTCGCGCCCGCGGATATGAAGAAGAGCGGCTCGGTGCACGACCTTGCCATATTTATGGCTATACTTCGCGCTATGAGAATGATAGACGACGTCCCCGAGGACGCCGCGTTCATAGGCGAGCTCTCGCTGAACGGCGATGTCCGCCGCGTGAACGGAGTGCTCCCGATGGTGATGCTTGCCCGCGAAAAGGGGATGAAGAGCGTGTTCGTACCTGCCGCGAACGCCCGCGAGGCATCGGTCATAGCGGGGATAGACGTTTACGCCGTGCACAGCGCGGAGCAGCTTATACTGCACTTCCGCGGCGAGGAGCCTATGGCTCCGAGCGAGCACTACATACCTCCCGAAGCCGCGTACAACGAGACTCTCGACTTCGCGGACGTGCGCGGACAGCAGTCGGCGAAGAAGGCGCTTGAAATAGCCGCCGCGGGAGGTCACAACGCCCTGCTCATAGGAGCTCCGGGAAGCGGCAAGAGTATGCTTGCGAAGCGAATGCCGTCGATACTCCCGCCGCTCACCTTCGAGGAAGCCCTCGAAACCACGAAGATACACTCGATATCGGGTCTGCTCGACGCCGATACTCCGATAATCACGAAGCGCCCGTTCCGCTCGCCGCACCACACGATATCCTCGGCGGGACTTGCAGGCGGCGGCAGCTTACCGCAGCCGGGCGAGATATCGCTTGCGCACAACGGACTGCTCTTCCTCGACGAGCTTGCGGAGTTCGACCGCCGCACGCTTGAGATAATGCGTCAGCCGTTAGAGGACAGAAAGGTCACGATAGCGCGTGCCTCGGGCACGATAACCTACCCGTGCACGATAATGCTGATAGGCGCGATGAACCCGTGTCCGTGCGGCTATTACGGACACCCGAAGCGCAAGTGCATATGCTCGCAGAAGAAGGTCTCGGCATACCTCTCGAAGATATCGGGACCGCTACTTGACCGCTTCGACCTGCATATAGACGTAGCTCCCGTGGAGTACGACGACCTCTCGGCAAAGACGAGCGAGGAGAGCTCGGCGGAGATAAGGAAGCGCGTTATGGCTGCACGTGAGATACAGGCGGAGCGTTTCCGCGGGACGGACATCACCTGCAACGCGCTCATCACGCCCGACAAGCTCCGCGAGATGTGCCCGATGGACGACGGCGCGGAGGCAATGATGAAGAGCGTGTTCGACAGTCTCGGGCTCAGCGCGAGAGCATATGACAGGATACTGAAGGTAGCGCGCACCATAGCCGACCTCGGCGGCAGCGAGGTCATCACCCGCAGACACGTCGCCGCCGCGGCACAGTACCGCAGCCTCGACCGCAAATACTGGCAGGACGGCGTTTGATTTGTTTCGTTAACGGACACAAACATTGGGATTCCAAAGGGACTGCGTCCCTTTGGCAGAGCCCAGAGACAGCGTCTCTGGCAGGGTGTGGGGCAGCGCCCCACATAGAAAAAGCGCTCCGCAAAGGGTGAATCAAAAAACAGTCCAGTGGACTGTTTTTGAGAGGGAACGCCCTGCAAGAGAGGGCGTTCCCTGCTGACGATTTGAAGTTGTCAGCCTGCGGAATTATTCCGCGCATAAATTGTCGGAGATACAATAAACAAATACAAAGGAAACAATAAATATGGGATCAGTATTCAAGAAATTGCCCGCAAGCAAGCATAATATCGACCTCGGACTGCTGTTTGCAGTGACGCTCTGCTCGTGTATCAGTACGATACTGATATGGTCGATAGTCAAGAGCGGGATAAGCGAAAACGAGGGCGTGGGAAACAGCTACTGGCAGACCCAGCTCATATCAATGGGACTGGGCATAGCCGCCGCGTACATCATCTCCTGTATCGACTACCGCAAGCTCGTGAAGGTGTGGTGGATATTCGTGCCGATGACGCTGGTGCTCGTGGCACTGCCGTTCACGCCGCTGGGCTACCAGCGCGAGGGCGCGGACGATCAGGGCTGGATACGTATATTCGGTGTGAGTATGCAGCCGTCGGAGATAATGAAGATAGCGTTCATACTCACGTTCGGCTACCACCTCTCGCGCGATGAGGAGGATATGAACAAGCCGCTGCATATGCTGCTGCTGCTCATTCACGGAGCAGTCCCCATAGGCATAGTCGCATTGCAGGGCGACTACGGCACAGCTATCATATTCGCGGCGATATTCGGCTTTATGCTCGTGTCCGCGAAGATATCGTGGAAGTACCTCGTCGCCGCGCCGTTCGCGATAGCGGGAGTAGTAGCCGTGATGTGGTTCAACTTCCTCAGCTCCTTCCACAAGCAGCGAATACTCATACTCTTCCACCCGGGCTCAGACCCCGAGAACATCGAGTACCAGCAGGACCTCGGACTTGCCGCCATAAAATCGGGCGGTATCTTCGGCAAGGGCATATTCGACGGCAAGAAGGACTACATCTACGTCCCCGAGCTCCACAACGACTTCATCTTCGCGCACGTGGGACAGGTCTTCGGCTTCGTCGGCTCGATAGGCATAATCATCGTGCTCGCGTACATCATACTGAAAATATTCGCCGACAGCCGCATCACCCGCGACCGCCTCGGGCGCTTCATCTGCATGGGCGCGTTCGGACTCTTCTTCACGCACTGTCTTATGAACATCGGCATGGTGCTGAAGGTCGCGCCCGTTATCGGCATACCTCTGCCGTTCCTGAGCGGCGGCGGTACGGCTATGCTGAGTATGTACGCCGTCATCGGACTTGTGATAAGCACCTACAGCCACCGCGCGGTAGCCTACAACGTATTCTACGACGAAGACGAGGAGTGACGCTATGAAAAAGGGCTTGGTCATCGCGGGAGCCGCACTTATGGGCAGCGGCGGACTTGGTATAGTCGGACTGATCGCGTGGTTCGTGTACACGCTTAGGCGGGAGTCCGGGCACGTGGGGATAATAGGCGGGGCGGACGCTCCGACAGCGATATTCCTCACAGGCAGACTGGGAGTACCGTTCGCGGCGGTGCTTCTGCCGCTGGTGCTGTCCATAGTCATCGGAGCGGCACTGCTCATCGCCGCACTCATAATAAAGTTGACAAAGAAAGATCCCGAGGACTGACCTCGGGATCTTTGTTGACATTTGACGCCTTTCTGATATAATAAAAGTAAGTCAAAGGAGGGGGAACTTTATGCTGGAAGATTTAATAGATGAGCTTGTAGATACTATTTCAGATTTGTACTGGACGGATGAAAGAAAGGGGAAATACGGTGAAAAGCTTACCGAGAGAAAGCTTAAACTCGTAAATGTCTTTGGAAGAAAGGGCAAGATACTCAAAAATGTCTACATTCCCAAAGAAAATGGGGAAACCTCGGAGATAGACCTTGTTTATATAACAGAAAAAGGTATTTTTGTTTTGGAAAGCAAAAACTATTCGGGGTGGATATTTGGCGATTTTAAGTCGCAATACTGGACTGCCAGCTTGCCGAACGGGGATAAAAACAAATTTTATAATCCGATAAAGCAAAATTATACACACGTAAAATGGCTTACAAAGTATATGGCAGGCTATACAGCGGCTGAGATTCCGATGTATTCGATTATCGTGTTCTCCGAGCGCTGTGAATTGAAAAAGGTTCCGTATGATTCGCAAAATATTGTTATCTGTAAAAGAGATGACCTGTATTGGAGAATCAGGGAGATATGGGATAGCCGACCTAATGTTCTGACAGATTATGATATAGACGTAACATATAAAATCCTTGTCGGCTTGACAAACGTATCAGAGGCTCAGAAACAGGTCCACATTGACAATATCAAAAATAAGATAGAAAAAAGTGCTCCAAGTGCGCCGATAATTAAGGAGGAACCGGTTGCAGTCGAGGTATTACCTGCCGAAGCACCTCCGCCGACGAGTGAGATCCCGATATGTCCGCGCTGCGGCAGTCCGCTTGTGCTGAGAACAGCGAAAAAAGGAGCAAATGCAGGCAATCAGTTCTACGGTTGCAGCAGTTTCCCTAAATGCAGATACATTCAAAATATATAGCAAAAAAAATCCCGAGGAACGCCTCGGGATTTTACTTTTTCAGCCGCATTGAATTAAGATACAAAAAATACCGAGGTCTCAGATGAAACTTCGGCAACATTGCTGATATTTACCAAAACCGCTTGACACAGCCGCGGGAGAGTGATATACTAATATAATGTATCAGTATGGAAAAGTATCGCTATTCTGCAAGATATTATAGCACATATATGTTGCACTTGTCAATAGCTTTTTCAAAAAATTTTTCGTAAATGATACCCAACGTGAAAAATGCTCCGACGGGCGGGAACGTCCCGCGCGGGGTAAAAATAGTAAGGAGGTTCCGCCTATGGTGAATGTAACACCTAAGCAGCTGGGAAAAAACGTCAGGATGAGTTTCGGTAAGATCACCGAGCCTCTTGAGATGCCGAACCTTATCGAGGTACAGAAGAACTCGTATAAGTGGTTCAGGGAAGAGGGACTGAGAGAGGTATTCCGCGATATGACCGCGATAACCGACTACAACGGCAACCTCGTCCTCAACTTCAAGGACTACCGCTTCGATGATACTCCCAAGTACAGCCTTGCAGAGTGCAAGTCCAGAGGCGCTACATATCAGGTAGCGATGAGGGCTACTGCTACCCTGTGCAACAAGGAGACGGGAGCAGTCAGCGAGAGCGAGATATACATGGGCGACTTCCCGCTCATGACAGACAGCGGAACCTTCGTTATCAACGGTGCGGAGCGTGTCATCGTATCACAGCTCGTGCGTTCGCCCGGTGTTTACTACGCTTTCGAGAAGGATAAGACAGGTAAAGACCTCTTCAATACCACAGTTATCCCGAACCGCGGTGCGTGGCTCGAGTACGAGATGGACTCGAACGACATCGTTTACGTCCGTATCGACAAGAACAGAAAGATACCGATAACCACCTTTATCCGTGCACTCGGTATAGGCTCCGACGAGGAGATATTCGAGTTCTTCGGCGAGGACGAGAGACTCAAGCAGACTATCCTCCAGAAGGACCAGACCAAGAACAACTCCGACGCTCTTATCGACGTATACAAGAAGCTCCGTCCGGGCGAGCCCCCGACGGTAGAGAGCGCGGTAACTCACCTCAACAACCTCTTCTTCGACGCCAAGAGGTACGACCTCTGCCGCTTCGGAAGATACAAGTACAACAAGAAGCTCGGCATAGCTACACGTCTTTCGGGTCACGTGCTCGCAGAGCCCGTTATCAACCCGATGACAGGCGAGATAATGGCTGACGCAGGCGAAACGATCACCTACGACAAGGCTTGCGAGATAGAGCAGGCAGGCGTATACAGCGCATTCGTGACTGTCGAGTCCAAGGAGTACTACACCAACGACCGCGGCGAGACACAGATACGTCCCGTTGAGAAGACCGTCAAGATAATCGGCAACGGCATGGTAGACATCAAGGGCTACGTTGACTTCGATACCGAGAAGTACGGCATCAACGAGAAGGTATCCTTCAAGGTGCTCCGCGACATTATGGAGAACTCCGCAGACGCAGAGGAGCTCGAGGAGAACATCAAGAAGCGTGCAGACGAGCTCGTTCCGAAGCACATTATCCTCGACGATATCTTCGCTACCATCAGCTACTTCATTAACCTCTGTGAGGGCGTCGGCACAGTTGACGATATCGACCACCTCGGCAACAGACGTATCCGCTCTGTAGGCGAGCTCCTTCAGAACCAGTTCCGTATCGGCTATGCACGTATGGAGCGCGGTATCCGCGAGAGAATGAATATCCAGACTCAGGACGTGAACACCCTCACGCCCCAGACTCTTATCAATATCAGACCCATATCCTCGGCTATGAAGGAGTTCTTCTGCTCATCGCCTCTGTCCCAGTTTATGGATCAGAACAACCCTCTTGCCGAGCTGACACACAAGAGACGTCTTTCCGCTCTCGGACCTGGAGGTCTTTCAAGGGACCGTGCGGGATTCGAGGTACGTGACGTTCACTACAGCCACTACGGAAGAATGTGTCCTATCGAGACTCCTGAAGGACCTAACATCGGACTTATCTCCTACCTCGCAACATTCGCAAGGATAAACGAGTACGGCTTCGTAGAGGCTCCCTACCGCAAGGTAGACAAGGCTACGGGCGTTGTTACGAACGAGGTAGTTTATATGACTGCCGACACCGAGGACAACTTCGTAGTTGCTCAGGCTAACGAGCCCCTCACAGAGGACGGCAAGTTCGCAAGACCCCGTGTAAACGCAAGATTCCGCGAGCAGATACTCGAGATCGACCACGAGAAGGTCGATTATATGGACGTATCGCCTAAGATGGTCGTATCTGTCGCTACATCTATGATCCCCTTCCTTGAGAACGACGACGCTAACCGTGCTCTCATGGGCTCTAACATGCAGAGGCAGGCAGTACCGCTCCTCAAGACCGAGCGTCCGTTCGTCGGCACAGGTATGGAGTACAAGGCGGCTGTAGACTCGGGCGTATGCGTAGTTTCCGACTACGACGGCAAGATAACCTACGTTGACGCCGACAAGATCCATATGATAGACTCCGAGGGCATCGAGCACAAGTACGAGCTCATCAAGTTCAAGCGCTCGAATCAGGGCACGTGTGTAAACCAGAGACCTATCGTCACAGCAGGCGAGGAGGTCAAGAAGGGACAGGTGCTCGCTGACGGTCCCGCTACCGCAGACGGCGAGATATCCCTCGGTAAGAACGCTCTCATCGGCTTTATGACTTGGGAGGGCTACAACTACGAGGACGCCGTTCTCCTTAACGAGCGCCTCGTAAGAGAAGACGTATTCACATCTGTTCATATAGAAGAGTACGAGATAGAGTGCCGCGACACCAAGCTCGGACCCGAAGAGATAACCCGCGATATCCCCAACGTCGGTGACGACGCACTTGCAAACCTCGACGAGAACGGTATCATCCGCATCGGTTCAGAGGTAACATCGGGCGATATCCTCGTTGGTAAGGTAACGCCCAAGGGCGAGACCGAGCTCACCGCAGAGGAGAGGCTCCTCCGCGCTATCTTCGGCGAGAAGGCAAGAGAGGTGCGCGACAACTCCCTCAAGGTACCGCACGGTGAGGCAGGCGTCATCGTTGACGTCAAGGTATTCACCCGCGAGAACTGCGACGAGCTCAGCGCAGGCGTAAACAAGCGCGTTATCTGCTACATTGCTCAGAAGCGTAAGATAACGGTCGGCGATAAGATGGCAGGCCGTCACGGTAACAAGGGCGTCGTATCGCGCATACTCCCCGAGGAGGATATGCCTTTCCTCCCCGACGGCACACCGCTCGATATCGTGCTCAACCCCCTCGGCGTTCCTTCGCGAATGAACATCGGACAGGTGCTTGAGGTCCACCTCGGTATGGCTTGCAAGGCTCTCGGCTGGCACATCATGACACCTGTATTCGACGGCGCACACGAGGACGATATCCGTGAGTGCTTCAAGATGGCAAACGACTACGCTCAGGAGCACAAGGACGATATGTTCGAGCTCAAGGCAATGGATAAGGTCATCAACCCCAAGGCTCTCGAATTCACAGACGACTGTAAGTTCACACTCTACGACGGACGCACGGGCGAGAAGTTCGACAACCGCGTAACGGTGGGCTATATGTACTACCTCAAGCTCCACCACCTCGTAGACGATAAGATCCACGCGCGTTCGGTAGGTCCCTACGCTCTCGTAACACAGCAGCCTCTGGGCGGTAAGGCTCAGTTCGGCGGACAGCGTTTCGGTGAGATGGAGGTCTGGGCTCTCGAGGCTTACGGTGCAGCTTATACCCTTCAGGAGATACTCACCGTCAAGTCGGACGATACCATCGGACGTGTAAACACCTACGAGGCTATCGTAAAGGGACAGAACGTTCCCACACCGGGTATACCCGAGTCCTTCAAGGTACTCATCAAGGAGATGCAGTCACTGTGTCTCGACGTCAAGGTGCTCGACAGCAATCAGGAGGAGATCGACCTCAAGCAGAACTTCGACGACGATCCGATACCTGCAAGAGATTCCTACGCTGACGAGGATACTGCCGACGGAACAAGCTACTCCGACGACGAGCTCGGCGAGGCAGGCTTCGGCTTCGAGGACGGCGACGACTTCGACGGCGTTGACAAGGACGACGAGTTCAGCTTCGACGACGACGAGTCCGAGGACGACCTCGACTTCAACGACGAGGAAGAGGGCGACGATGTTTTCGACAGCTTCGACCTCGATGAGGAAGGCGACGAGGGCTGATAAAACAGTCGGTATACGAAATGAATCGGCAATAAATTGCAGGAGGTAGCAGTTTGGAAAATACGACTTTTGAATCAATAAAGATCGGTCTTGCATCGCCCGAACAGATCAGAAGCTGGTCATACGGCATTGTTGAAAGACCCGAGACTATAAATTACAGAACACAGAAGCCCGAGAGGGACGGCCTTTTCTGCGAAAGGATATTCGGACCTACAAAGGACTGGGAGTGTCACTGCGGCAAGTTCAAGAAGATACGCTTCAAGGGCAAGGTCTGCGACCGCTGCGGAGTTGAGGTAACAAGAGCAAGAGTCCGCCGCGAGAGAATGGGTCACATCGAGCTCGCAGCTCCCGTGTCGCATATCTGGTACTTCAAGGGCACACCGTCCCGTATCGGACAGGTGCTCGAGGTATCGCAGAAGCGCCTTGAGGAGGTACTCTACTTCACGAAGTACATCGTAACAGACCCGGGCAATACCGAGCTCGTGAAGAAGCAGCTCCTCTCCGAGAAGGAGTACCTCTCCTTCGTAGAGAAGTACGGCGACGATTTCAAGGCTGAAATGGGCGCTGAGGCTATCAAGAAGCTCCTCAACGAGTACGACCCCGCAAGATATGATACACAGAAGAACAGACTCATCGAGACAGGCAAGATAAGCCTCGGCTACAGCCGCGTTGAGTGCTATAACAACCCGCTCGAGTGCGAGTGTGAGGAGTGCCGCAAGTTCGCAGAGCTCACAGACATCGAGTGGAAGAACAACATCGAGATAGTTTCCGACGACCTCAAAAACGAGCTCGTGGGACTTCCCTCTGGTCAGAAGAAGGTAAAGCTTTTAAAGAGACTCCAGATAATCGAGGCATTCCGCCTCTCGGGAAATAAGCCCGAGTGGATGGTGCTCGACGTAGTACCCGTAATCCCGCCCGACCTCCGTCCTATGATAATGCTCGACGGCGGACGCTACGCTACATCTGACCTTAACGACCTCTACAGACGTGTTATCAACAGAAACAACCGTCTGAAGAGAATGTTAGAGCTCGATGCTCCCGACATCATCGTAAGAAACGAGAAGCGTATGCTCCAGGAAGCAGTTGACGCTCTCATCGACAACGGCAGACACGGCAGAGCCGTAACAGGTCCGAGCAACCGTGCTCTCAAGTCGCTGTCCGATATGCTCAAGGGTAAGCAGGGACGCTTCCGTCAGAACCTTCTCGGTAAGCGTGTTGACTACTCGGGACGTTCGGTTATCGTCGTAGGTCCTGAGCTGAAGATGTACCAGTGCGGTCTCCCGAAGGAAATGGCTCTCGAGCTCTTCAAGCCCTTCGTACTGAAGAGACTCGTTGACAAGAAGGCTATCGCCAATATCAAGTCCGCAAGAAAGCTCATCGACCGTGCCGACAACAAGGTATGGGACGCTCTTGAGGACGTTATCAAGGACCACCCCGTAATGCTCAACCGTGCTCCTACGCTCCACCGTCTCGGTATTCAGGCATTCGAGCCGATACTCGTAGAGGGCAGAGCTATCAAGCTCCACCCGCTCGTATGCTCGGCGTTCAACGCTGACTTCGACGGCGACCAGATGGCTGTACATCTTCCTCTTTCGGCAGAGGCTCAGGCAGAGGCACGCTTCCTTATGCTTGCCGCCAACAACCTGCTCAAGCCGTCAGACGGTAAGCCTGTTGCCGTACCTTCGCAGGATATGGTACTCGGTTCCTACTACCTGACAATGGATAAGCCCGGCGAGCCCGGCGAGGGCAAGGTGTTCCGCGACGTGAACGAGGCTCTTATGGCTTACTACGAGCACGACGTTTCGCTCCACGCGAACATCAAGGTAAAGATAACCAAGGACATCGGCGACAAGAAGGTGTCCAAGATAATCGACGCTACAGTCGGACGTCTCATCTTCAACGAGAATATCCCGCAGAACCTCGGCTACGTTGACAGAACGAACTCCGACAAGCAGTTCGACCTTGAGGTAGCATTCCTCGTAGGCAAGAAGCAGCTCTCTGATATCATCGAGCGCTGCATCAAGATACACGGCACGACAACTACCTCCGAGGTACTTGACCGTATCAAGGCTCTCGGCTACAAGTATTCGACAAGAGCGGCTCTTACCGTTGCTGTATGCGACGCCTCCATTCCTCCGCAGAAGAAGGAGATACTCGCAAAGGCAGACGAAGAGGTTGCACGCATCACCGAGGATTACGAATACGGCTACATCTCCGCAGAGGAGAAGTCCAAGCAGGTGATCGAGCTCTGGACAAACACCAACGACGAGGTTACAGCCGCACTGAAGGCAAACTTCGACCGCTACAATCCTATCTGGATGATGGCGGACTCGGGTGCCCGTGGTTCTATCTCGCAGATCCGTCAGCTCGCAGGTATGCGCGGACTTATCGCCAACACCTCGGGTGCCGTAATCGAGATTCCTATCCGTGCTAACTACCGTGAAGGTCTTAACATCCTCGAATACTTCATCGCTTCCCGTGGTGCCCGTAAGGGACTTGCCGATACGGCTCTCCGTACCGCTGACTCGGGTTACCTGACACGTCGTCTTGTTGACGTTTCTCAGGACGTTATCATCCGCGAGGAGGACTGCGGTACTACCGACGGTATCGAGGTATACGAGATAAGAAACGGCAACGAGATAGTCGAGCCGTTTGCTGAGCGTCTTGTCGGCAGATTCCTCTCCGAGGACCTCCGCGACGAGGCAGGCGAGCTCATCGTCTCCAAGAACAAGCTCATCAACGACGCAGACGCCAAGAAGATAATCGAGGCAGGCGTTGAGAGAATAACTATCCGCTCCGTCCTCAACTGCAAGGCAAGGAACGGCGTGTGCGCGAAGTGCTACGGCGCTAACCTCGCGTTCAACAATGTTGTATCAGTCGGCGAGGCTGTCGGCGTAATCGCGGCGCAGTCCATCGGCGAGCCCGGTACACAGCTCACCATGAGAACCTTCCACACCGGCGGTGTTGCTTCTGCCGACGCTGAGGATATCACACAGGGTCTTCCCCGTGTTGAGGAGCTCTTCGAGAGCAGACGTCCCAAGGGCGCGGCTATCCTCTCCAAGATAGCAGGCAGGATAACCATCGAAGAGGTAAAGACTACCCGCAACATCATCGTCACCAATGACGAGACTGGCGAGAGCGAGAGCTATATGATACCTTACAACCTCAAGATACGCGTTCAGGAGGGCGAGCAGATCACCAAGGGCACGCGCCTCACAGAGGGTAACATCTACCCCGCGGATATCCTCAATATCCTCGGTATCCACGATGTACAGAACTACATCATCAACGAGGTACAGAAGGTTTACCGCTTACAGGGTGTTGATATCAACGACAAGCACATCGAGGTAATCGTCCGCCAGATGCTCCGCAAGGTAAAGGTAGAGGATTCGGGCAGCAGCTACCTCCTCCCCGGCAACCTTGTAGACCGCAAGGAGATAGACGCTATCAACGAGGAGCTTCAGGCTCGTATCGACGCAGGCGAGTACGATGTACAGCTCGTACAGGTAACTCCCGTGCTTCAGGGTATCACGAAGGCTTCCTCGAACTCCGACAGCTTTATGTCGGCGGCTTCCTTCCAGGAGACCACAAAGGCTCTTACAGACGCCGCTATCAGAGGCAAGAGCGACAAGCTCCTCGGACTCAAGGAGAACGTTATCATCGGTAAGCTCATACCCGCGGGTACAGGTATGGACTGCTACAGCCATGTCAAGGTCGTAAAGAACGAGGCATACGGCGAGCACAATCCCGCAATAAACAGCAATCCCATAGTATAAAAGCAATATCCCCGACGTTCAAAGCGTCGGGGATAGCTGTAAAGGAGCGTAAATATGAAATATACATACAAGCCGAGAATGGTCTGTGCACAGCAGATAAGCTTCAACATCGACGGCAACGTCATCACCGACGTCTCCTTCCTCGGAGGCTGCAACGGCAACCTCAAAGCCGTGTCCAAGCTCGTTGACGGTATGACCGTCGAGGAGATAGAGGCGAAGCTCAAGGGTAACACCTGCGGAGCGCGCCCGACCTCCTGCGCCGACCAGCTCTGCCTTGCTGTCCGCGAGGCATACGAGAAAACGAAGGCATAAGGCTATGATACGCGAGATAAACGAGGACGACCTCAGAGGGCTGCTCGAGCTGTACACCCACCTCCACGAGAAGGAGGTCCCCGAGATAGATGACAAGGTGCTCGGCATATGGCGGACTATCCTTGCCGACCCGAACCACCACATCATCGTCGCTGAGGAGGACGGGAAGATAGTCTCCTCCTGCGTGTGCGTGATAATCCCCAACCTCACGCGGGGACTGCGTCCGCACGCCTTCATCGAAAACGTTGTCACAGACAGCTCCTACCGCAAAAGAGGGCTCGCGACCGCGTGCCTCGACTACGCGAAGGACATCGCCGAGCGCGAGGGCTGCTATAAGCTGCTGCTCGCGACGGGCTCGAAGGAGGAGAGCACGCTCAGGTTCTACGAGCGTGCAGGCTACAACCGAACAGATAAGACAGCCTTCACACAGTGGCTATAAAAAGATGACACGACTTCTTATGAAGTCGTGTCATTTTTTACAATCGAGTTACAATAAAATTAAGACTTCGTTCAGATGGTTGACACCGTTCCTGCGGCGTGCTATGATGGAAAAAAGCCGTTCGGGAGGTGTGCCTATGAAACGTTTTATCGTGTCATTCACTGTCGGGATCATCACCATTCTTACCATGCTCTGCGGAGCAATGGACGCCAGCGCAATGGGATTTTACGAGTGCGGAATCAGTATCTATATTACCAACGCTCCCGAGGGAACAGTCTTTGCGGATATCCTCTTCAAGAAGGTCGAGGACGACAAGTACGCTCCCGCTGCGGAACCTTCCGACAATGGGAAAACAGCTGTATGCCACACAGTCCGCATAGATTCGGGAGACATTGAGCTTGACGAGCACTGCGGGCTTGCCGAATATGACGACGGCTTCACAAGCTGTATGATGAGAAGGCATATTGCGGTCGAAAACAGGGTATTTACCGAGGGGTGTGAACTAAACTGGGATATGCCGTCGGCTTACTTCAATAGTGATATCTTTGAATACTACGGTGAATTCAAGGTCGCCTACTGCGATAGGGACGGCAATGTCCTCCTTGTCACCGCCCCTGTGAAGGTAAGGGGAAGCCACAGCGTTTATGAGGTATATGCTGACGGAGCAAAGGCGAAATGCAGGGGAGAAAAGGCTATCACGGTGTATACTTCCTTTGCGGCTTTCGTGTCAGGCATAGCGGCTGCTGCATTGCTTGCCGCGGCTTTGGTGGGAGCGATCCTGCTGCCCTTCGGAAATAAGGCAGCCCCTGAAAAAAGGAAAAAGAAAGCTCTGCTCGTACTGACAGCAATGGGGATAACAGCACTCACAGTCGGAGCGTTATGCACGGTGTTTGTGAGGTTCGTGTTTTATTGATCGACCTCGACCGATAACATAAAGACCGCAAGGGAGCCAATACTTCTTTGCGGTTTTTCAGTGAATAACGAATAGTGAATAATGAAGGTGCGGCTTACTGTACAAATATAAAATACATCGCAGAGCGCAGCTCGGAAGGCAAGCCCTTCCGAGCCGCGTTTTTTCTGGCGGCAAGCTTGCTATTTGACGGATAATATGTTATACTATTGAAATAAAGAGGTGATACTATGCAAAAGATACTTCTCGTCGAGGACGATATGCAGCTCGCGAAGAATCTCTCGCTGTTTCTCACGTCCGAGGGCTACAGCGTCGTGCACGCAACAGGTCAGGCTTCGGGCATAGAAGCCTTTGAGAACGGCTCCTTCGACTGCGTGCTGCTCGACCTCTCGCTCGGCGACGGCAGCGGCTTCACGGTCTGTGCCGCGATAAAGGCGGGCTCCGACGTGCCTGTGATATTCCTTACCGCCTCCGCCGACGAAGCCTGCACCGTTGCGGGCTTTGAGATAGGCGCTGACGACTACATCAGCAAGCCCTTCCGCCCGCGTGAGCTCGTTGCGCGTATGAAGAATGCGATGCGCAAGAACAGCCGCACATCTGCCGCTCTCACCTGCGGCAACGTTACCATAGACCCCACACGCGGCATAGTCACGAAGAACGGCGAGGAGGTCTACCTCTCGGCGCTCGAATATCGCCTGCTGCTCGTCTTTTTCAGCAACAAGGACAAGCTCCTCACCCGCGACCGTCTCGCGGAGGAGCTGTGGTCGGTGTCTGGGGAGTATGTATCGGACAACACGCTGAACGTCTATATGAAGCGTCTGCGCGAAAAGATAGAGGACGACCCGCAGAGCCCCTCGATAATAGTGACAGTGCGCGGAATGGGCTATAAGGCGGTGGAGAAATGACCCCCGAGAAGCTCCGCCGTGTGCTGCATATCGCGCTGACAGCTGTCGGAGCGGCAGTATGTGCGCTTTTCAGCATACCTGCGGCGATAGTGCTCGTCTGTGTGTCAGCGGCGATATTCATCGTGGACGAGATATTGCAGTATCAGCGCAGGAAGAAGCTCCTCGCGCTCTGCAACGACATCGACAGCATACTCAAGGGCAGCGATTCCGTGAGCTTTGCCGACTACAACGAGGGCTCGCTGAGCATACTGACCGCCGAGATACACAAGATGACGATAATGCTGCGCGAGCAGAATTCAGCTCTCCTTGCCGACAAGCAGTTTATGAAGGAGTCGATGGAGGACATCGCTCATCAGCTGCGCACGCCGCTCACGTCGATGATGCTGCTCGTGGAGATGCTTCGTGACCCGAAGCTTGCCCCGCAGCAGAGAGCTGCTCACGTGCAGGAGCTTTACTCGCTGCTCTCGCGTATGAACTGGCTGATAGACACCATGCTCGGGCTCTCGCGAATTGATGCGGGAGCAGTGACGTTCCGCGAACAGGAGATAAGCTGCCGCGACCTCATAAGCAGTGCACTTGAACCTATCTCGATATCGCTTGAGCTCAAGGACATATCAGTCGATGTCAGCATAGCGGGCGAGCCTGCTTTCATAGGCGATATGCAGTACTTCACCGAGGCTCTGCTGAATATACTCAAAAACTGTATGGAGCATACTCCCGAGGGCGGGCATATCGCTATTTCAGCCGCTGAGAGCCCTATATACACCGGTATTACCGTTACCGACAGCGGCAGCGGCTTCAGCGGCGATGACCTCGACCACATCTTCGAGCGCTTCTACCGCTCGGGTACGTCGTCGGGCAGCGGCTACGGCATAGGGCTTGCCTTCGCAAGGAGGATAGTTACCTCGCAGAGCGGCAGCCTTCAGGCGTATAATGCTCCCGACGGCGGCGCGTGCTTCGATATGAGGATATACAAGACGCCTGTGTGAAATGCCTTTCATAAGGGGGCGGAAAAAGGCACTTTTTCAATGGAAAACCGTTGATTATCGAAAAAGTTTTTTCAAGCTTTGTATGTATGTACAAAAAACATATCACCAAATTGTGAATCATCAACAGAAAGGAACTGACTATGGAACTCGAAGAAGAATTTTCAAAAAACAGGGTCAAGCTGAAAAAAGTAAAGAAGACAGGTACGTTTTTCCTCGTACTGTATGCGCTGTATCTGCTGGTCGCACTTCTTACCTTCTTTAGCGCAGCTATGACAGCGGACACAGAGCTGCTGATATCGGGCTTCTGTATCGTCGGTACGGCAGCAGCGGGCGTTTTCTGTGTTCTGACAAAGAACAATTGGTTCGGCGCCGCTGCTATCGTTATTACCGTGGTACAGTTCCTGATATCCGCCCTTATGAATGATTTCGTCACGCAGCTCGTATTCACGGGAGTCGGATACGCCTTCGTCATTTTGGTCATTTACCTGACTATGGTCAACAACAAGAGCTATCACCAGCTTGAGGAGCAGTACGGCTTCCCGAATTTCGAGGTAAAGCAGGCGATGTACGACCTCGACAAGCAGCAGCGTCTGATAAAAGACCCCTATGCTATAAAAAAGGAAGAGATAGAAAAGAGAAACGCTGACATCAGCGGTATGGAGGAGCTGTGATACGTATATAAAAGCAGGCGGATACGAGGTATCTGCCTGCTTTTTCACATTTCCGCCACAAAAATGACGGGAAATTCCACATTCGGGACGGCTTTTTCCACCTATGCTCCATTTTCCTCTCAAAAAGCCGCGCTATAATACAGACATAGAAACAAAACAACTCAACTCAGTTTCTAAAAGGAGCGTTATATATGAAAAATACATATTTATTAGCATTTGCACTTACAGCGGCTGTTGCGGCGGCTATGACAAGCTGCGGTACTACTGCGATAACCGACAGCCTTCCCGCCTCCGAGACTTCGACCTCCGCGAGCGCTTCCACCTCGGCTTCGACCAAGACGAGCAAGACCGAGTCCGCGAAGGAGGACACGAACTCCGCGAGCTCCGAGACGGCTTCCATAGAGCAGCTTTCCGATACCTCCTCCGATGAGACTTATACCAAGCGCGACCTCGCACAGGTTGCCGATACAAGCGACGCCACAGCTGTTACAGTCTCCGACGGCAATACAATCAACATTACCGAGGAGGGCGTTTACGTGATAAGCGGCTCGGCTGAGGACTGCACCATAAGGGTCGAGGCTGACGAAAACGCGAAGGTGCAGCTCGTGCTCGACGGCGTGGAGATAAGTAACAGCGACTTCCCCGCGATATATGTTGTTTCCGCGGATAAGGTCTTCGTCACCACCACCGACAGCGAGAACACTCTCACGGTGAGCGGAGAGTTCTCTGCCGACGGCGACACCAACACAGACGCGGTCATCTTCTCGAAGGACGACCTCGTGCTCAACGGCGTGGGTACGCTGAATGTGACCTCCAATTACGGCAACGGTATCACCTGCAAGGACGATCTGAAGGTGACGGGCGGCTCTTACAATGTTGCCTGCGCGCTCGACGCCTTCGAGGCGAATGATTCCATTTCCATAAGCGACGGCGAGTTCAATATCTCCACCAACAAGGACGGCTTCCACTGCGAGAACGACGACGCCGAGGGCACTATCACTATCTCAGGCGGCACGTTCACCATTAACGGCAGAAGCGACGGTATACAGGCGTGCGCTCTCGTGCAGATAGACGGCGGGACCTTCGATATCACCGCTTCCGAGGGCATAGAGGCGACTTACGTTCTCATCAACGGCGGCGATGTCAATATCTCCGCGAGCGACGACGGCATAAACGGCTCGTATAAGAGCGCGGCGGTCGGTACTCCCGCGGTCGAGATAAACGGCGGCAATGTGACCATCACTATGAGCGGCAGCGACGTCGACGCGATAGATGTCAACGGCAACATCACAGTTTCGGGCGGCACTATCGACATATCCTATCCGCAGCAGGGTCCCTCCGAGTCCTTCGACTACGACGGCACGGCTACCTACAACGGCGGCACTATCATCATCAACGGCTCGCAGGTCGATTCTATCCCGCAGGCTTCAATGATGGGCGGCGGCGGAATGGGCGGCTTCGGCGGCTTTAGCGGCGGCGGAGGCCGCGGAGGCTTCGGCGGCGGACAGATGTTTTAAAAATGCGTAATGCGTAATTCGTAATTCGTAATGCGTAATGCGTAATTATAATTCGGAATTCGGAATTATTGTAGGGGCGCATTACGTGCGCCCGTCTACAAGAAGCAAGACGTAGGGGTCGATGCTCACATCGACCCGCTGTAGGGGCGGCGTTTCGCCGCCCGTGTCTTGTCAATCGGTTGCCGTAACGAATTGTAGGGACGCGCATTGCGCGTCCGCAGAATCCGAATACGGCGGCGGTTACGTAATTGACGGGACGCTGTCCCCTACAATTGATTTCAGGTGGTGTATCGGTTTGGGTTGGGACGTCGAGGACGCCGTCCCCTACAATCGGTTTCAGGTGATGTGTCGGAATAATGGCAGGCGGATGATATCCGCCCGCCAACAAACGGCATTGTAACACCGCGCGGAATAATTCCGCGGACAAGTAAATACGGAACGGCAGCAGGGGAGGCTCTCAACAGCATAGCTGCATATAGCTGCGAAATCCAAATCAAAGATTTGGTACGCAGCTTAACTTGCAGGGCGTCCCCTCTTCAAAAACAGCCCACAGGGCTGTTTTTGAATTCATCCCCTTGCGGAGCGCCCTTCGGATGTGGGACGCTGTCCCACGCCCTGCCAAAGGCTCTGCCTTTGGAATCCGCCAAGGGACATAGTCCCTTGGAACCCAATATTGTTTTACCTGTTTACAAATGGGCGGCTTTAGTGTATAATTATAAAAAAATCTCTCGGAGGTGCGCTATGGCAAGGATACTTATAGCCGACGACGAACCCAATATCACCGCTATGATAAGCCGCTACGTTCAGCGTGAGGGCTACGAGGCGACCGTCGTCTCCGACGGCAGACAGGCTGTCGAAGCCTGCAAAGCCGCCGACTTCGACCTCATCGTTATGGACGTCATGATGCCCGATACCGACGGCTTCACTGCCTGCAAGAAAATAAAGGAATTCAAGGACATACCCGTGATAATGCTCTCCGCACGCGGCACCGAGTACGACAAGCTCTTCGGCTTCGAGGTCGGCGTGGACGACTACGTCACTAAGCCATTCTCGCCTATGGAGCTCATGGCGCGTATAAAGGTCATTCTCAGCCACGGCAGACCCGCCGAGAAGTCGCCCGACAGCGCCCGTATCACTGCTGGCGGCATCGAGATAGATACCCTCGGTCTGACCGTCACTATCGACGGCGAGAGGGCTGACCTCACCGCCAAGGAGTACGCTCTGCTCGTACTGCTCGTGAAGAACAGGGGAGTGGTGCTCTCGCGCGATCGGATACTCAACGAGGTGTGGGGCTACGACAGTTTCGGCGTGGACAGGACTGTTGACTGGCAGATAAAGCTCCTGCGCGGCAAGCTCGGGGCTTACCGCGACAGCATAAAGACCATTCGAGGGGTGGGATACAAGTTTGAAGCGTAAAACAGGCTCCTTTCGCAGAAAGCTCCTCGTATACTTCGTCTTCTTCACCGCTGTGATATTCACAGTGCTGTGGCTGTTGCAGACCGTGTTCCTTCAGAGCTTCTACAACGGTATGCTGATTCGGAGCACCGTCTCGACTGCCGAGAAGATAGTCTCTCACAGCTCCGACAGCGACATCGGCGACTACATCGACGAGCTCTCGTGCGAGAACTCCATTCTCGTTTTCGTCACCGACAAGGACGGAAACGTGCTGTACAGCTCCGACGAGTACAAGAAGATGCACCGCCTGCGTGATGACGGCGAAAAGCCTGATATGAAGCCCGATGAGAAGCTTGACGAAAAGCCCGATGATATGCCCGATATGCCCGATATGCCTCCGCCCGACGATAGGCGCGGACAGAGAATGAACGACGGCAGCTGGCAGGAGAATTATCGCGAGCTCCCGCTGAATTTCCGCGGGCTCGTGAAGAAGCTCGAGAGCTCGGAGAACGGACAGGCGGAGCTCCGCACAGATGATATGTACATCTGCGGAAGATATATCGACTACTACGGCAGCGATGAGCAGGCTGTGCTCTGCCTCGGAACTACGCTGAATGCGGTCGGCTCGACTGTGCGTATCCTGCGGGTGCAGCTGCTGTGGGTGACGCTCCTCTCGGTCGTGATAGCGTTCGTGCTCGCGTGGTTTATGGCGCGGAGCTTCTCGCGCCCGATATCACAGCTCACCGAAAAGGCGCATAAGCTCGGCGAAAACAGCGGCGACGTCAGCTACCGCGAGGGCTTCTGCTCGGAGCTCGACGAGCTCAGCGAAACGCTCGATGCAACCTCGGACAAGCTCAGGCGCTCGCGGGAATTCCAGAATGAGCTCCTTGCGAATGTGTCGCACGACCTGCGCACGCCGCTCACGATGATAAAGGGCTACGCCGAGATGATACGCGATATCTCGCGCGAGGACGAAAAGCAGTGCGCCGAGGACGTGGCTGTTATCGTCGATGAGGCGGACAGGCTCACCGCTCTCGTCAATGAGATACTTGAATACTCCGAGCTCCGTATGACCGACGCCGAGCCCGTTATGAGCGACGTTGACCTCGCCGAGACGGTCGGGACGGTAGCCGATAATTTCAGCAACCTCTACTCCAAGGACGGCTTCACCTTCGAGCGTGATATCACCGAGAATGTGCATATCCACGGCAATGCGTCAAGGCTCGGGCGGGCTGTGTACAACCTTATGGACAACGCTGTCCGTCACGCGGGCGGCGACAAGTGGATAGGCGTGAAGCTCCGTACCGAGGGCGGCAGGGCTGTTATCGAGGTCTCCGACCACGGAGAGGGTATCGCTCCCGAGGAGCTTGAGAGGATATGGGACAAATACTATACCAAGCGTCAGCGCGAGGGAAAGGGCGTCTCGGGGCTCGGACTTGCCATCGTCAAGCAGACGGTGACGCTACATAAGGGCGAGTGCTCCGCCGAATCCGAGGCGGGCAGGGGAAGTACCTTCCGCATTGTGCTGAATATGGAGTAAACACGTTATATATTTGCGGGCGAACGCTGTTCGTCCCTAAAAGGCCTGTCACTGTGACAGGTCTTTTTGCTTGCCTTTTGTCGGGTTATGTGTTATTATAGAGGTACAGTATTTTCGGAGGTGGAGTATGAGGATTTCACGAATTATTGTCGCTGTGGCGGCTCTGATAGTTATGCTGATGTGCGTGCCGCTCGGGACCTTCGCCGCTTCGGGAGCACATTTCACGCTGACCGATGTCGCGGCAGGCGCGGACGGCTCGATAACCGTCGGCGGGCAGGAGTGGTTCAGGGCGGCAAGCTTCGACGACGACAAGGACTACATCATCACCGTGAAGGACGGCGGCGAGAAGGCGCTGACTGTCGCCGACGATGAGCAAAGCAGCTGCATATGGCACTACTACAGGCAGACTATGGTCGTGAGCACAACGCCTCGCTTCACCTCGCTCAAGTCGGGGAGCTACTACCTCGTGTTCAGCGGCGACAAGCTCCGCACAGCCTATACGCGCGCTGTCAGCGGCGACCTCGTGTGGGAGCACGTCGGCTCGGCTCTGCGGTACAATGAGGCTGGTACGTACTCGTATCTCAGATACGACGCGGGCAGCGACGAGCCGCTTTCCGTGACGGCGGAGCTCTCCGAGGCGGCAGAGGTGAACATCTACACGAACGGTGAACAGCTCGAGCGCTGTATCGTCAGCCAGCCGCACGCCGAGAGCTGCGTCATCGAGGGGAGCGGCTATCCCGCGCCTGTGTTCACGGTCGGGCTCGCGGACGTCGATGTTGACAGCATCAGCTGGTACGTGGACGGCGAGGAGCAGGACTGCGATTCGCTCAGCTTCACGGCTGAAACGCTCACGGGCAGGAGCGCGGGCGTTCACCGCGTGAGCTGTCTCGTCGAGGCGCACGACAGCAGCGGTATCCGATACCGTGAGAAGTCCGAGGACGCGGTGTTCGTCATTGCGAAGGGCGTCGTTCCCGATTCGGTCATCACGTTCTCGGATGTGCACGAGGAGTACACCCGTATCGGCGACGCGATAGCCTGCGTTATCGAGCGCACGGGCGGCTATATACCGTCGCTTGTGATATGTACGGGCGACTTCGTGAACGGTCCGAAGGCGGACGCGGACGCCATGCTCGGCAGATACTATCCGCGCATCGTCGCGGAGCTCGGCGGGCTCGATGCGGTGTTCGTATCGGGCAATCACGACTCGGGCGAGGCGGCTTCCGCGATGTCCGCCGCCGCTGACCTCGGAGCAGGGGAGAATCCTCCTGCGGGCGGACTCATATTCAGCGGAAAGTCCGCGGAAAACGGCACTAACAGCCGCTTTGCAAAGGGCGTTATCGTGTACGGGCTCAATCAGGAGGCGGCGATGGTCGATAAGGACGGCTCGACCGCCTACACCTACGAAAATGTGCTCGGCGATATCGAGAGCTTCCTCAGTAAAACTGCCGCCGATTACCACGGCGAGCTCGTTATCATCTCCGCGCATACGGGACTGCATACCCTCGGTGTACAGCCCGATTCCGTGAACAAGAACGGCGCCCGGCTGACTGACTGGATAGGCGAGAATGCCTACAACATCGACAGGTCGTATGAGCTCGCCGCGCTGATAAACCGCTGCGCCGAGCAGTACGGTATGGACATTATGTACCTCTTCGGGCACGACCACTCGCGCGCGGAGTCGGAGCTCATAATGACGGACGGCGACGAGCTCATCAGCACCGAGAGCTACGCCGATATGACCACGGGCAGTCAGCTGCTCCGCTTTACGTATGCTCATTCGGGCTACCTCTCGACCGTGATAGGCAGCGCAGATTCGAGCTTCAGCTTTATTTACAGAGACGGCGACGGCTTCGCGTATGACCTTATCCGCACCTACGACAGCCGCACACGCCACACCGATATCGCGGCAAGATATGTCCCCGCGGAGACTGCGGCGGCGACCTCTGCCGTGACGACCTCCGCGGCGACGACTACGGCGGCAGTCACCTCCGCCAAGACCGAGAATCCCCGGACGGGCGACGATACGGGCACGTGGCTGATAGTTCTCCCTGCTGTGCTGCTGCTCGTCAGCAGGCGCAGAAAAAAGTAATTAAAAAAATTTTTGAAAAGTGCTTGACAAAATCATTTCCGCGTGATATAATCCAAACATAAGCTGTGAGGAAGACAAGCAGAGTGTTGCCAATGTCAACAGAGAGCCGACGGTCGGTGTGAGTCGGTGATAAGCAATGCAATGTATCCCTTCTGAGCCGAAGTGCCGAAAGTTTCAGTAAGCGCTTCCGTGAGTCTGCGTTAATGAATAGGGCTTGTCGGAGTCTGAAGTGGTGTTACGCAATAGCGGCACAATTTGAGTGGTACCGCGGGTTATCGTTAATGATGCTCGTCTCAAAGTTTTTACTTTGAGACGGGCTTTTTTATTTTATCAAAAAGGAGAGATAGTTATGAGCGAAGTCACATTGCAGAATGCGGAAGTAAGGATCAGGGAGGTCGCCGAGCGAATTGCCCGCCTGCGTGAAGACCTCGGCATTTCCGTGGAGGAAATGGCAGAAATAACAGACAACACAGTTGACGACTACAAGAAGCTCGAATCGGGCGAGCTCGATTTCAGCTTCACGTTTATCTATAAATGCGCGAATAAATTCAACGTCGAGATCACCGACCTTATGGAGGGCACAAGCCCCGAGCTCAGCGGCTATACCGTGACAAGAAAGGGCGAGGGCGTGCCCATCGTGCGCAGAAAGGGCTTCGCCTACAACCGCCTTGCCTCGAAGTTCAAGAACAAGACCGTCGAGCCCTTCCACGTCGTTATCCCCTACTCCGAGGAGGCTCTCTCCGAGCCGCTCCATATGGCGAGCCACGCGGGTCAGGAAATGGACATCGTCCTCAAGGGCACGCTGAGAATGACGGTCGGCTCGCATACCGAGATACTCCACGAGGGCGACTCTATCTACTATGACAGCTCGATGCCGCATGACGAGGTCGCGCTCGGCGGCGAGGACTGCGAGATATACGCCTTCGTTATGGCTCCGCACGGCACGTCGGGTATGGCTGAGTACCGCGAGCACGTCGCAGAGCACCACCTCACGAACGTTGACAAGGCGGGACTGCTCCACCCTGTTGCCGAGAAGTTCGTCAAGTGCGAGACAAACGAGGAGGGCGTGCTCAGCGCCGTCAGCTTCGAGAATCAGGACAAGTTCAACTTCGCCTACGATATCGTTGATGCTATGGCGGAGAAATGTCCCGACAAGACCGCGATGATATACGTCGATGTAGACCACAACGAGCGCCGCTTCACCTTCAGGGACATCAAGAAATATTCCTGCCAGACCGCGAATTACTTCAAGTCGCTCGGTATCAAAAAGGGCGACCGCGTTATGCTTATCTTAAAGCGCCACTACCAGTTCTGGTTCTCGATAATCGCGCTCCACCGCATCGGAGCTCTCGTTATACCCGCGTCGAATATGCTCAAGGAGCACGACCTCGAATACCGCTTCAACTCCGCTGAGGTGTCCGCTATCGTCTGCACTGCCGACGGCGAGGTCGCTGACGAGGTGGATAAGGCTTGTGCGGTATCTCCGTCGATGAAAACGAAGATACTCGTAAACGGTCAGCGCGAGGGCTGGCACGACTTCAACGCGGAGCTCTCCGCGTACAGCACCCACTTCGAGCGCACGGCTGAGACTCCCTGCGGCACCGACCCGATGCTCATCTTCTTCAGCTCGGGTACCTCGGGCAATCCCAAGCTCGTGCTCCACAGCTACCAGTACCCGCTCGGTCACTACGTGACTGCCCGCTACTGGCAGAACGCCGACCCGAACGGTCTGCACTTCACTATCTCGGATACGGGCTGGGGCAAGGCTCTCTGGGGCAAGCTTTACGGTCAGTGGATGTGCGAGGCGGCAGTCTTCGTCTACGACTTCGAACGTTTCCACGCAGATGATATCCTTCCTATGTTCAAGAAGTACAACATAACTTCATTCTGCGCTCCTCCGACAATGTACCGCTTCTTCATCAAGGAAGACCTTTCAAAGTATGACCTTTCATCACTGAAATATGCCTGCATCGCAGGTGAAGCACTGAACCCCGAGGTATTCCATCAGTTCTACAAGGCAACAGGCATCAAGCTCATGGAGGGCTTCGGTCAGACCGAGACCACACTTACGATCGCAAACGTTGTTGGTATGGAGCCCAAGCCAGGCAGCATGGGTAAGCCAAATCCG